>Ga0181612_127885_pt1 | contig 13437 bp, 9 predicted proteins | sample HoacroProtozoa21_FD_119630 | JGI IMG/M metagenome (GOLD analysis project Ga0181612, IMG submission 119630) | Hoatzin crop microbial communities from Cojedes, Venezuel. Combined Assembly of Gp0051906, Gp0051904, Gp0051908 | reverse complement strand
CTTTTCCACATCAACCAGCCATTTCAGGTCTCCAAATAAGGCGGTGAGACAAAGGAGAATTTGTCTATGTCAAAGTATTCAATTTTATAGCTGATTTAAATGCAGAGCAATTTGCTGTATGTTGTACAATCAGATAGAGTGGAATTTAACTGCTCTGGAAGTTGCAGGTTTTACATTGTAGCTGAAAAGTCTTTGGCTGTCATCTGAATCAAGGATGACACCCAGTGGCCAGACAACTTCATTCAAAAACAGAAGCACCAAACACTGTTTCTTTGCATCTCAGCCCACACATAAGCAGGTAATTCCAGTCCAACTGATATCCTTTTGTCATTTAAACTGTCTGAAATACTCGTTTCAACTCATGGCCAATATTATGCAAGTCACTTTACCCACCTATATAGATTTCTTTAATTTGTCTCATCCGTCACAGTTTCTGCAAGCTATTGACTAGGTAGTTATTTTTCTATTGAAATAATGTATTGTATTTTAATATAAAAATGTATGTTCCTACCATAATTCAGAGAGGCAGGCTCAGACTGTTTGCCAAGTGCCTTTGCCTGTTACTGCCTGAGGCTGGGGCAAAAAGGACTTTGGAACTTATTTAAAATTAAACAACTCAACCCAAAATTTTAGTTTTAAACCCCCATGCGCAGCTACTGCCGGTCACCAAAGGCATGTAGCTATTCTGTTTTAAGTTCCCTTTAATTCCACTGGTATGCCTTTGTTTATGCCCAGACTCTTCCTAATAAGAGGGGTGGAAGCAAATAGGCAGTTGCGTTGTAGCTGTGCACAGTTTCAGAAACTTGGTTTCCCCTCCAGCTGCTCCCCATCGGTGCTGTTCCATCCAGAGCTTGCTCCCTGGACAATAAAATATTTATTAGTTGCTGATTTCTATTAAAATGCAACTTGAGAAAGAGTTATTAATTTATTTAATAGCCTTACCATTAGCAACTAAGGCCATGCTGAAACTACTTTCTGCTTTTCAACTGCAGACTGAGGTAGTGTCAGGCTAACTGCAAACCTTCACAGCCCAAAACCAGTGCTGTTCAGTAATCGTAGAACATAGAATCATAGAATGGTTTGGGTTGGAAGGGACCTTAAAGATCATGTGGTTCCAACCCCCCTGCCGTGAGCAAGGACATCTTCCACTAGACCAGGTGGCTCAGAGCTCCATCCAACCTGGCCTTGAACACTGCCAGGGAGGGGGCAGCCACAGCTTCTCTGGGCAACCTGTTCCAGTGTTTCACCACCCTCATGGGGAAGAATTCCTTCCTAATATCTAATCTAAATCTGCCCTCTTTTAGTTTAGAGCTGTTAGTTTTGTCATCAGCTTTGTCTTCTTTTTTTGGACCCATTAAAATAGATGCAGTTACAATATTTGATAACAAAATCATTCTCATGCTAATTTGTTAACCTTTTGGGACAGTGCACAGCGCTTAAATACGGATACAGGTTAGAAGTTTAGCAGGAATAGTTCCAATGTATTAATTATGCACCTCACAGCGCAGAATAATAAGAGCAGACACTCAGGTTTCATTAAATTAGTCAAGATGTTCAGTGAGATGCATGTGGACTACACTGCTTGAAAACAAGTTATCTGACATGTCATTAACTCTCTTATCAAGAGAAGACATGGCTTTGCCATGGCACATATCACTAGTGACGTATAGTCACTTTCTGAAATGCCACAAGAGAGAAAGCTTTCATTTTACCTCTGTACATTATCTAAGATTTTTCAGGTGATGTCACTGCATAGCTTTTATTTCCCTTCTGCACAACAACCTTTGCATGACTGTGGCAGTTCTTTTAAGTTTCTATGGCTCTGTGGTGCTTGGTTATGTTCTTTAATTTGCTGTACTGTTCTTGCAGAACATGTTTCTTCTAATGCCAGCGATAGTGAAAGTAGCTACAGTAAGTTACTGCTTTCATTAGAGTCCTTTTACTTTGCATTGCTTGTTCTGTTTGTTTATTTTATTTTGTTTCTCTCCTTGCTACTCTTTTGTTAATGTTAAAAAGACGGTTGGAGCAAATGGCTTGGAATTCAAATTTACAACCACATCTTGAGTACAAAGCTATAAAAGAAAACTGGCAACCTTTGTAAGAAAAGAGAGGAGGGTTGTTATTTGGGATGTATTTCAGGACATAAAACCAAACCTGGCTTTGGGTAGGCTGTGAAAGTCAGCATTAGTTGGTTTAGTGACAAGAAGTTTATTTCAGCAGGGATGTGGCAGTTTCTTGATGATCTTTTCAGAGTAAAATTACTCCACAGCTGTAGTCAAATCTGCAAAAGGCATTCTCATTACAAGGTCACAATTTTCACTTGCATTTCTGCATGAATGTATGCAGGGCTAAGAAATAGTCCTAAAAATTTTGTTGGGCCCTTAATTTTGGCAGTACATATTTCCTAATGCATACTGAAGTCTTAAAAAAAAGGTAAGATAGACCTTCATCCCTTAGACACTGCCACTAAATGACACTGATTCCCTATAAGTGAAGATCCCAGCCCCGCAACCTGGCTGGGTTGGAATTACAGACTCCATGTGATCATGTAGCTGTGAGACTGATTGGATGTTCTCGGTAATCATTAGTAATACCCCAAAATTTAACCAATAAAACTATTATTCTGGAAGTGCTGAAAAGCAAAAAAAAAAACCCAAGGCATTAAATAAATGACTGGAAATGTAATAAAAGGTAATTAAAATGACAGATTGCCTAGTAAACCACTCAGTTGTTTGATTTTTTCAAGCCATTTGCTTAGCAAATCAAGTTTTCCATCAGTCACTCAGCACTTGTGCTAAGCACCCGCATACATTCAGGTAATCACTGGTATCATACCTCATATTTACTAGTCTTGATATAGTGCATAGCAGTTGAGCTCTGTTAATAAACACTGGTTTGTTTCAGTAAAACAGCTAGTCTTATGCAATTCTGAAATGGTAAATTAGTTTGTATTCTCTTGTATTGCAAAGGTTTCCTTGGAAAGCAATTGCCAGAGTCACAAGAAAACAGTAGGCGCATTTGAACTGCCAAGACCCAATTCTTTATTTTTAATGTGTCTTCTACCACAGAGGAGAGGAGGATTTTCTGTTTGAAATACAAGATGCTCTTTCCCCAGACTAACTTTACAGTCAGGAAAGAGTCAATAGATTTAAATTTTCCAAAGTTTGCGTGAGTCAAATCTCCTCCAGATATTGTTTATTTCAGGGTGAGCTCAAGGTAAAAGCCCAGAGGAGAATATAGGCTCGTGGCTCAGCACATCCCAGGCCTGATGAACTGTCCCAAACAGGAGACTTGACTTAATTTAACAAGGGTGCCCAGTTGCAGCCAAACATTTGAGGCAGGTCCACAAACTCTAGTTCGCAAAGTTCATCACAAGACAGACCAGATAGCAAGTTCCTCCTTGGCTGTGCAATACCCTGAAACAAAGTGTATGTTATGAGGTGCAAGAAAGGGGATAGAAATGGTTTAGGGAAGTAAGTTTGGACATAGGTACTTGGAAGGAATAGTGTTGCGGTTACAACTGCCCATGGTAGGCACTCTCCTTCTAGAGTGGCATCCATCTGGGCAAGCTCCTATCTCAGTCCAGCAGCATCCAGACTACATCATGTTTGTTGGCACTCCCCATGCATTACTGGTGTGTCCAACAACTGCTGCCTGGTGGAGAAGATGCATTCAGGGCCTCTTCTGTGCCCATGGTAGAGCCATGTCATTTAGCAGCAGAGGAAGCCATTCTTAGCCTGATGAAAGTGGCATTAAAATCCAGGACCTGGTGCCTAAAGGGCTTAATTCCAGTTGCTAAGGATTCATTGGTGTGTGCTGACATGACATTTGAAGGCATGACCTTGGGCAACCAGCAACTTTGGTTATCAGTTGGAAATTACTGTTTCAGACCACCATGATGGCATACCAAGACTAACTTGAGTATGTGTTCAAATACTACATGGCCAAGGTATATCAGCACATCTCCTGGGGGGACTTAAAGCCCTCCTGAGTCCAGCTGGTTACTCGCAGGATCACCAGGCTACCCTATGTCAACAGCACGTACCATCGTACAGCTCATTGCAGCGAATCTCCCCTGGAAAAATCATGACTCGGGAACAGAGAATAATCAAACAGAGAGTGAGAGGTGGGTGGTCAGGGAGAGCAGTCAACAAACTGTGAGGGCATGGAGACAAGAGAGACAAGGCCTGCCATGAAGAAGTTGTCTTATTTCACTGCAGTTCTGTCCTTGTGGGACTGTTGAGAGAGGACACTGCACAGTAGAAGCCTATCAATATACCTCATGTGGGAAGAGCAATTATCAGACCCAGTCTTTGAACATTTCCTAAAAACATATTCCTTACTGCCTTCTAATTTGTTTATTCCTATTGAAAGAAAAAAACAGGTTCTCAGGGTAAAGCTCATTCCAGGTCGAATAAGACAGCATGCAGTTATTATCTCTGCTCTTCTTGTCTGCACCTGGGGAGCTGGGAACGGGGCCCAGTGTCAGTCACTGCCACAGAACCAAGTTTGGTTTCACTCCATTTGGAGCCAGCCTTGTGGCAAAGCTGTTCTTCAGTGTGATGTAGTGTCATTTTGAGGAGAATTTGTGCGTTCAAGGTGGGGCATTACAAGTGGACACCACGCATGTTGACTTGCAAACTCATCCAGCCCTCAGTCTGTGCCCTGGTGAAATCAGACATACTCAGAAACAAAAAAAAAAAGTGAAGCTGAAAAATTCACTTGGAGCAAATGGAAAACTGCTGGAGAGCTCAAGGGCTTTGCATGGGGTTGTGACCCTGTCCCAGTGCCCCTTTTCTCTCCTGTTTCCCAAGCAAAAGAGCAGGAAGAAAGGGGTTGCCTGCCTTGCTGTTTCCTGAATTGTGGGAAATCAGCAATTCATACCTTGGCCAGCACAAAGAAAAGTGTGGGGGTAAGAAATGACTGGAAAGAGGCACGTGTTCTCCTGCAGTCATTTAATTTGTCCCTACAAAAACAGGCCAGCTGGAGTCCAGAGTGAGGTCTTCTGCATTTTTCCTAATGGATCTCTGGCAGTTGCTTTAACATATTTCTCTAACTTCTGCTTCTCGTGATGAGCATTTAGTGAAAAGTAGCCAGTGTTGAAACCTGTACTACTTGATCATTCCTAGAACCATTCCAAACCAGGGGCATAACTACACAAAGTGATGTTCAAGGCTTCTGAGAGCTGTTCAGGCTGTGTCCTGGACAGTGATTAATAGAGGGGTTGCAAATTCACTGGGCTTTTTCCAGGAGATATTCTGATGAATTCATATTCATTTAAAAAAAATATATATTGCTTAAAAATTTGAGTATTTTGCTGAAGTATTGCTCATGTCTTGGACTTTGGGGTTAAAAAACTCAACTTTTCTACAGAGGTCAAATACCTTTTACTTCAAAATAACAATATAATTGAAAGTCCTCCTATGTGCTCTCAAGAGAAAATTCTTGGGCCGCTCCTTAGCAACAAGTCTGTTGCAGATAGTAAACCTGATTTCTTCTGCCAGTGCTCTCAACACTGGGTTGGTAATGAGCAAAAGAGCTGGAGACAATAGTGGGATTATCTTTACACCAACAGATAAACTTCGGCTCCATCAGGGGAAATCACAAACACATTTGGCAGCAGAATCTGGCCCTTTACAAAAAATTAAAAAGTCTTTTTGAGCCAAGAACAAGTGCTAAAAATGCTAAAAGGGCTGAGATGCCATACAGCTGCTACTGCGTCATAACGGCTGTGCTAATATGAAGGCTATAACCATGTTAGTTGATTTGCACCTGTTCTCAGCAGTGAAACCAAGTTTGCAGGGTGGTATATAAAGTCTTGGTCTAGCAGAAAGTTGTTCTTGTGGTAAGGATACCTACAGCCAACTTCGACTTATCCCTGAACCAGCAAATCCATCTGTGATTGAAAATTTATTTTGAGCTCTGTAACTTAAAATATTCTGATTTCTTTTTCAAACAAAGCTTGTAAGAACATATTTTTTGCTGTGGACTCATAGGTTTTTATTTTGCAAGACATGATTTTCATAATGGCCATGAATTTCAAGTCTCTCTACTGCGTATGCGTGCAATGTTCTCACACATAGTTCAGTAAAGGTTTTTACAGCTGTCATCAAAATTATAAACACATTACCACATCTATTTAGCCTAATTGTATAACTGGTTGTGATTGCACCAATTACCTAGAGAGGCAACACATGACTAAAAGTTAAAAATAAGGAAAATTGTTAGAAACAAAATTTTTTACCCTCTGTCAGCAAGTCACTCTTGTAATGAGATCTGAAGACTCAGAACAATGTTAAAGGAGTCCTAATTATTATGTTAGGCTACTAATTAAATAGAACACTTACGTTGGCTCTTGCACTCCCCAGGGATTACTGTATTATTCAGGCATACTCAGATTGGCACAGGCATTGAAGTCTCATTTTATGTTCTCACAAGCTGTATTGATCTTAAACATACAGTGCCAACAGACCACTTTTCAGCATAAGTTCATTCTCAGACTGCTGATGACCTTTCTATGTATTGGATTTCCAATCTTTCATAGCTATCAACATATTTCCAAAAATCATATGTTTACTTACATAAATAGAGGTCCAAGAAAGGGATTTTGAGCTAAATAGAGGCTACAATATTGACCGTCCAGTCAATACAGTCAGAAACAAAACAAAAAATTGATTCTCGAAGATCTTACAAGTAGAGATCAGGTAATCTATACATTAGCCCAAAACCTAAATGGATGATGAGACAAAAATAATCCTTCTTTGATTTTAGATCTAGCTGAGCAATCAAAGTCAGGCAAGAGTTCAAAAATAAAATTACTTTGGCTCATCTACATGTGTTCCATATGTGTATTGATGGTTACCACCATCAGTCCAGAAATTTTAACGAATCCAAAACTTGTCTTTAATTTTTCTAAAATCATAAATAATTTCTAGCTGTTTTCATAAGTAATTCTTTTTTTGTTATTCTCTGCCTTGGATCCCTTTACAGATTTTTTCATTCACAGCCATTAACAGGATGCCAAAACCCCTGGATTCCTGCTGCGTAAGGTGGTGGGTGTTTGGTTCCATGGTGGCTGCATGGCGGCAGCTCACAGAGCTCTCCTGCCCCATTACGCACACGCTGGGTGCAGTCACACCAGCACTGTGGAAGTGCTGGATGCTCTGGCAAGACAATGGGAAATGCGGCCTTTCTATGGGTTACGCGCAAAATGCCTGGTATCTGCCAGGTCTACACTGAAACTGTGATTTTGAGCCTTTCACAGACTGTCTGCCTTCTAATCAGAAAAGCAAAACAGAGGCAACACCTTAAGCCCATTTTAGGGCTACCCCTCTGAAACACTATAAAATCCTTTAAAAAGATGAAATTAGTAGTCCTTATGAAACTCATCTGACCGTGCAGGACCTCTCTGCCCAGTTTGTAGAGGCTACGAGTTATAACAAACTCCAGGTTATTATTCTCTTCCCAAGCATGAGAAATCACCAACAGGCAAACCAAGAACAAAGGGAAGCAGAGCGATCCTGGGAAAGTGAAAGCCCTCCAATAGTTTTACTCACAAGTATATTACATTTAGGAAAGCTTCCGTTTTATTTCTTCTCTTTCCTTACTTTCTTTCTTTTGTTCTCTTTTTCAATTGATGGAATTTTACTGAAGAACAAGGGATCATGCCAAAATCCTACAAAAAGGGCTTTTTCTTTTCTCTTTTTTTATTTTATCTGTTAAATTTCACAAAGATTTTTCCAGATCAATATAGCTAACCTGTGCTACTTAAGCCATTAATGTGGGTGGTAAATGAGGCTTAGTCAAATAATAAATAAGAGTTCGTGTCCTGCTGAATTTCACACTGTCTCACACGTCAAAGCCATCACAAGGTTATAGCAATCCAATTACTGGTAGACTCTAGCTCTTCATTATGCTAATATTTTATGGACTACTTCAAAACTGTGCAGTACTGACTCAGTAGAGATCTTTAAAGAATACCATCTGGTACAGTTAACATGCATATTAGTGTCTGAGGACTTCTAGGATTTTGTCTGGACAGTACCTGGAAGGATTTTATATTCACACAGAAACTTGAGCTTCCTTGAGCTCTTTTTCCAGAAAAGTAGTGGAAATGGTGCAGCTTTCCCCCACACTCGCACTCAGTGTTGAGACTGAAACTTAGCTGTGAAGAGCCTTCACTAAGGAAGATCATGTAATCATAGAACCACAGGATCAAGTTGTCTGTCTTTAAGTCATGTGTATCCCAGTCAGCCTCAGAGCTTCTCCTTACTTGCTGCAACCCTTGCCAATGGCTTAAGCTTCAGCACAGTTCGAGTGGGCTGGAGTTTTTTCTCTGCCTTCAGTCTGGCCACAATTTCACAAGAGTTCAATGAAACAACAGGCTCGTTTGTCTCCGTAGCCCACACCCTATGGATAGCATGGACAGCTTTAGCATGTGGGCATGTCTGCCAGAGACTGGGCAAAACAGAAGGTAAAATCTGTGCTGGCTTGCTTGTGCTGGCTATGATTCTGTGCCAAAGCCAAATATTAGCCCACAGAAAAAAATTTTAAACAATAGTGTCACAGTTATTGGCTATTTTCCTTCAGTTGTCCTTGTCACTGTCAGTCCCATGAGATTCTATTGTTTAAATGCAGATGTCTGCATCTGACCTTGCTGTTTAAATACTGTTATGGGACAAGTGAGGCAAACACACCTTTCGACTTTTTCTCTCATCCCAAAGTAGACATCTAAGATAGCTCAGATGACTCATGACTTAGAATAAGCACTTGCCTATTTGTAGGCACCCACTGACTCCAAAGGGCACTAGCTTAGATAGAAGCACTCACGACACAGGTTTCTGAAATCGGCTGAAACGAATCCCCTGTGTGGATGTGGATGCCATTGAAACACAGATTTTCAAGTTTAAGATTGTATTCGCACAAACAGGCTTGCCTCCACATGCTTAGCACATGATGGCTTCATTGCCCACCCCAAGACCGACTTTCTCCGCCTATTGAAAAGCATAGCCTTGGCTCCCGGGGGCCGGAGGGCAAGGCAGTGCAGGAGCACGCGCCTTCAGCCTGGAGCGTGAGTCATTGCACCTCCAGGCGAATGAGACATCCCGAGTTTTATATCACCCCCAAAATTCCCAGAGAAACTTAAGGGAGAATAATACATCTGATGTATGAAACTTAACGTAACAATATTTCTAGGTTTTTACCTTTGTAAAAAGCCAAAGTTAAGCAAGTGATTACAGTATCAAACACCTGCAAATAGAGAAGAAAATCCATTATCCACACTCCTCATATGTTATGTTGTCTTGCATTGCCCTCAAAAGCTGTCTAATCTCTTCCTTTTATTAAAAGCAACGTTTTCTCCTTTGCTGCTTCAGCACCATTGCTAGGTTGAAGTCAGCTCTGTCTGTTTCTCCCTCTCTCCTAACACATCAGTACATTTTTTTTATTGGCTTTTTCTGTTGTTGTCCTTAATTACATTATTTTTACTTGAAAAACTTTCTTACACACTTCTCACAGCTGTCTAGATAACACATCACAAAAAATATCTATCAACGTATTAGATTGATGGGGTGGGAGTCAGCTTAAGACTAAATCACAAAAAGTTTTGTACCTATCTGGGAGCTAGGCATTGCATCCAAAACCAATCTGTCTTGTTAATATAGCTAATGGAGCCCCGAGATTGACTCAGATAGCAGTCAGACTACTTCAGGGTGCGGTGTAGCCCCTCTAAGTCCTACCGATATCACGCATCAGGTGTCAGGCAGCAGTCTTCCCTGTACGTGCACGCTTTGGTTTGGTGGGAGCCCATCAGAATAATGTAAGACATTGTGCATGCGCGCAGATGAAATACAGGTAACTCATATAAAATACAGGTCTATTTTATAAAGCCTTGGTAAGCCTCATGGCATTCTTTTTTCTGTAGTATCTAAATTAATTGCAAAATCCCATCTGTGGATCTCATCAGAGATAAGCCCTGAACTGAGTGAAAATAAAATCATTATTTTAAACTTTGCTAAGCCTAAGTCATATTTAGCACCTGCCAGAGCCATTATGTGGTACCAAGCATGAGACGGTGACCCAGAAAGAGAAATGTGCAGGAATTATTCATGCAGTGGGTTGAAGAATCCTCCCCCCTCTCCTCTTGCCATCTCGTAGAGGAGAGGACAGTGATGCATCGGGGCTGCACCCCTGCACCCAAGTCATGGTCCATTCAGTCCCACTTGTTTCTCGTTGCAAATTTCTCTGCTTTAGTTCCTTAAACGTCACCATGAGGAAACAGCACTGTCCTAATGGGAGTGGAGGAAGAATAAGTGCGTAAAATATGATGCTGTGAGATTTGTGTTCAGGAAAAGGGTAAGGATCAGCAAACAGCTCATAGCTAGATGTCAGGCTGTAAATAAACTAGACTATGGAGGTTATGCACAGAAGGGTGATCAACCAAAATGTAGATATTCTGAGGGTAAAAATTGTTCATTTTATGTAGCCTGCGGATTTGCCCTGCAGCAGCATGTTAGGGCCATAAAATTGGACAAGCAAAAGAACTGCATCTTGAATTTCTGCACTATCCTGGTAAATAGCCTTGCTATCAAATCAGTAAATGAAGCCTTATTGCCCATCATTGAAAAAGCCCGATTTCAGCAAAGAGAATTGAACGATGTGGCAGGGGAGGGAGGGGAAGGAAAAAAATGGTCTCCGCACCTTGAAGTTACGAGGGACTTTGGAATGGTTCAGGTGAGAGCATTGCCAAAGAGAAATGCTGAACCCGGTCTGTCTCTGTGTGAAGCATTTGATGAAGCTTTAGTCCTTGACAAGTTGCTTGTCACCTTCAATCTCTTCTCTTTCTCCTCTCATTAGGAGGCCAAGAAGACTGCATCCTTTCTTATGAACCTGTCACCAGACAGGAAAGTAAGTTTCATCTGCTTTTCTGTCACTGTTCCTTCCATTTTTCATTTCACATTTTCGGGGCCAGCAGAGCAGTAAGCCTTGCTGTGCCAGCCCCAGATTCTCTGTGGCTCCTTTTTCTTGGCCACTCAGTCTATCATATATAATAGAAATAACGGAAGGGTCCCCCTCACTAGCCCCAGTTTTCTAATGTTCTCAGGAGTCTCCCCAGTACACTCTCAATGCCTTTACTAATAAATATGCTAATCAGTATAAAAAATGTTCATGCAGATTATCTAGATGTACTGCAATATTGCTACAAGGGAAGCCTTTATTATTTTCTTCCTCAAGTGATACGTGCCTCTAGCCAGTGTAGATGAACCTACAGCAAGGCAATTGAAAATGGGATCACACCCACCTGATTTCATGGGGAATGCACTCATTTAACTAAGAAGAAAAAATCCTTCAATATCCTTTCCATGCCTCATGAGAGAGTCCATCTGCAAGCATTTGGGAGTGACCTTGTTGAGCAATAGCAAATATATACAATTCCACATAGTTTTTTGACTGCACGTGCATGCATCACCACAGAGCTCTGAAAAATCAGTGATACTCACTCCATTTTCCTTATCTATGTCAATAAATAAATTATTCATCAATAAAATGCACACTTAAGTTTTCACTTCGTAACTAAAGGCAACAATTCTGGTTAGTGCATCTTTGGGAAGATTTACTGTTATTGCCAGAAAGATCATCAAAATGTTCCTTTCTTTTTGTTGTTCAGTCAGTTACACCAGGCCGGTTATTATTCTGGGTCCTATGAAAGATCGGATCAACGATGATTTGATATCTGAATTCCCTGATAAGTTTGGGTCGTGTGTACCACGTAAGTATGATTTTACTCCTAGTTCTGCAGCTGAGTGAGCTGTATCTTGTATCCCTTGATGTCATACATTAAGTAAATTGCTGCAAAAGCAGCATCCATGAACTATATGTAGTTGAGTTTCTCAAATGCTATTTTTCGATTGCCCAAAAAAAGTGGAAAGGAACTAATAAAAAAGATTGCGAAGGTCTGGAAAGAATTTCTCAAAAAAATTGTCTCAAAAGCTGGACCATGTTTTAGAGAGGAAGCCTTCTGGCCACTAACTTAATTTACTCATCAATTAATCTGTGGCTTCCTAAATAAAAGTTTGGAATACTGGTAAAATGTAAAATGTCTCAACTCAGTTGAACAGCACCCATAAATGAAAAAACAGAGTAATCTGTGATTTGTGTGAGATCTAGACTGTCTAATCTGAAAACAATTTTGGACCCTGAATTAAGCAGAGTGTTTATATCTTGGATCATTAGAGCTTGCTGAGTGCTTATTTCAGACCCTGATTGAAGTCTTACTTAATTTTAAACTGTTGTCTCTGCAAATACACCAGATTAAAACTGCTAGAGACGAGATCAGAATCAGCCTTATAATTAAGGCTAAATTAAATTGATGAGATTGTGATTCATTTTATCACTGTAATAGGATTAGATTTACAATCTGGAATACATTTTCTGTTTGGGATTTGTGTATGATCTTGCTGAATAAAGTGGAATTCTGGTAAATCCTAATTTTTTGTTAGCCTTTAAGTATTGATTGGAAGTGAAGACCAGAAGGTATTAGTTTAAAATGACAGCTTTATTGTCACAACTCCTTTAAAAACAACATATAGTAGCCAAAGACCTGCTCCCAACTGTGGAGCACCTCCACTTGCAGCAGACCCAGCATTGCCCGCTGAGCAAACCTCAGCTGCAGCATTTTTTGCATGAATGTTTTTAGAGACTTCTTGATCTTCTGTCTTTTGTTTCATGCAGATACCACACGGCCAAAGCGAGACTACGAAGTGGATGGGAGAGATTATCATTTTGTCATTTCAAGAGAACAAATGGAAAAAGATATCCAAGAGCACAAATTTATAGAAGCTGGGCAGTACAATGATAATTTATACGGAACTAGTGTCCAGTCTGTGAGATTCGTGGCAGAAAGGGTAGGTTGACTCTAGTTTTATTGACCATGCAACAAGATCTGTTTTGTTTCCACATTGTAACTCAGACATGACCCTTCTGCCAAAAATATAAAATATCTGCAAAAGAGCATCCTGATATTTATAGGCTTTACAATGACTCCACAAGTGGAGTCTCTGAATTTGAATGACAACTTCCTTGGTGTTTTCTGTACCTGGATGTAGTGCCTGGATGGATTCAGAGATCTAACACAGCGCCTCAAGTATGTCCCAAAAGAGCCTTCCCTCTTCCCTCTTCCCTCTGTAAGACAGGTAAATAAAGTTATCTCACTTTCACAGAGGCACAGAAAGATTAAATTACTTGCCTCAGGTGACACAGGGAGTCTTTGACACAAACAAGAACTGAATTAACCAGTAAGAACGTAGACATCCTATCACTTTTATGAACTGATTTTCCTCATCTCTGAAGAAAATCCTCCCCCCCCTGCAAAGTAAAAATAAAAAACAAGTTTGTCCCCATACCTCTAGTGTATATTTCATATTAGCAGCAGAGCAAAGG
>Ga0181612_157740_pt1 | contig 13438 bp, 8 predicted proteins | sample HoacroProtozoa21_FD_119630 | JGI IMG/M metagenome (GOLD analysis project Ga0181612, IMG submission 119630) | Hoatzin crop microbial communities from Cojedes, Venezuel. Combined Assembly of Gp0051906, Gp0051904, Gp0051908 | reverse complement strand
TTTTTTTTTTTTTTAATTTTGCGAATCACTACTTTGAGAAATGTCATTCAGAATCTTTCCTCATTTTCTTACTTCTACTGAAAACATTGCTGTTCCTGGTAACTTCTCCTTATGAGAGTTAAGAACAGAACACAACGCCAGTAGAGATTCTAGGAACTCCACAGCAGTTCTCCTGAGTTCGAAGGAGCAGCCCTGCTTTGGTGATGAGTTAGTCTGTTTTACCTAAGGAAGGAATAATCCTCAGATTTGCATCCCATGCATGGCAGCATGGCTTGAACCTTTCTCATACAAGGAATTTATTCAGTGTTGTCAAATGTGTTTATGGTGTTTTGTTGGTAGGTTGTAATTTTTTTTGCAAGAAACAAGAATTTGTTTCAATGGCTTTTCTTACACAGATAAACAGTACAGGTTGGATAGACACCTCTTGCAGATAATAGTCTTCCTTTGAGAGCTGCAGTTGTCTAAGAATGGTTTTGGCTTCCTGCCTAAAGAACATACTCTGACCTTTAAACCAGGTGATCAGAATGCTTGCATTTCTGAGATAGTGCGTAATGGCTGTAGCACAAACCAGCCAGCGCCTGGTTTCATCGTAAACCTATTACAGTCTTACGTTAGTGTGAAGTGTGTAGATGTTATATTATAGTTCACTGTCATTGCGATCCTCGCAAGAAGAGGTGTAAGCTGGATGTAAGTTACAGGATGCACGGCGTTCTGCTGGTTGTTAGACTTACATAGTATAAAATCCTGACATCTAAAATGCTATAGAAACTCCAGTACAACATTTTTATGAGAGTTATGATATAATCTTTAAAAAAGCAATTCACTGTATGAAAACTCCATCACAAAATGATAGTTTATTAACATGATAGTAAAAAACTGGAGAAGTATTAATCCATTCTGGAGTCTGTGTACCCAACATCTGGAAAGTTGGAATTGTGAAGAAATTGTGGGAGTAAGTCAGCATTTCCTCCTGTGAAGACTGGTAATTCTGGATCTCGGAAAGAATCACATAAATTGTTAAGGCACTGCCTCTGTGCTGCTGTTACGCACTCCCTGCTAAGACGGTAGTATTTTATGGAGATTGGCTGTTAGGAGGAGAGTTCTGGTCCATAGAAGAGACATTCTGCCAAGGAGAGAACTCAGCATCCTGTCAGTGGGTGTTTTTGTGCCACAGGTTTTTATTAGGTTGCATGATTTTCCTTTATCTCCAAGAAGGAGAGTCGTGGGTCTTTTACATATTGCTAACATATTTCTATAGGCGTAATAAACACAGATCATCAAAAGATCAAATTTTACGCATATTAGGACTATTTAGTTACATTGTGGAATTGAAAAACATTCTTCGCACCATGTACGTTTTTTCCTTTCTATTTCAGGATGCGAAGTTTGTAGAAGAGCGACGCAAGCAGCTACAAAATTACCTAAGGAATGTAATGAACAAAATTATTCAAACTGTGCCAGAATTCACAGCCAATCCCAAAAAAGAGACTCTTATTCAGCTGATGCCCTTTTTTGTGTAAGTATCTGTCAAGTAGTCAAGAAAATATTAAGCTTTTGTCATCACAATTTAATTTAAAATATAATGCCATCATCTCCAAAACCTTTAAAACAAATTTTTTTTAAATAGAAGGCTCCCGTTCAAACTATAAGTGCTTTTTTTATATTTAAAGGAATGTATGACATATGTAATAATTTTTATTTATTTCAATGGTGATTTTGAACAAAAATCACTGTGTAAAGCTTTCAAAAATATCTAAATGACCTTAAAATCTGCATTCATTCATATTCTTCAAATATTACCTGGTTATGAGTTCTTTTATTTCGCCTTTTCCAGTTTCGTTTTGCTTTTGTTTGTGTGGTGTTTGTATTTTGGTTTTAAAATTTATGGAATGCGGGTGGAGCACTATTAGCGTACTTACTACCCAAATTAAAAAGTCAAGCTGTTGAAATCTTTCTAGCTGAATTTTTCAGTCTACTGGTGCATGTTCTGATTTAATTAATGTTAACATTGAATATGTCCAGAAATAGTTTGACGCATTCATCTGTTAAGAATCTCGAAACAAACCCTTTGATATACAGTTGCACAAGGGATATGATCTCTTAAAATCTTTCCATTTTACTGTTAACGTTATTCTTTAGAGTACTTGTAAATGATATTTAGGACTAGTTAAGAAATAATATTAATGAAAATTTTTTTTTGAAAGTTGTGTTAACTTAGTTCTTTCACTAATAATTTTTCAGTACAATGATTTTCCAGTACTGCGCCTGTACAAATGATGTATAGATTGAACACACATTCGTAGTAAGCCATCATATTAAATTTGCTGTCCACAAGCCTCTGCACAGGGTTTGTGCATTGATGCCTGTGAATCCATGGATGGATCAATTTGCAGAATCAAGGCCAATTTAAAATTAGTATCTTTCAGCAGAAGTGTACATTCTTAGCTGTACCATTTGCATGGTCTTGTGCAGAGTTTCAGATTTTCAAGTTGAAATTTTATTTCAAGAAAGCTATATTTATTAGAAAATGGGATAGATAAATGGAAGAATGCCAAGATGTATTTTGTGGCATTCGTGTTCTTTTAATTTTTTTCTTGGATTTGAAAAAGCAAAAATCAATTTGATGAGACATCTTGATGACGATGTTATAAATGGCAAAATGATGTTTGTAGGGACAAACATCTCAGGAGACTTAACTTTTGCCCCTAAGAACCTATCTGTAGAATTTGATGAAGGGCTGTAAAGACTGAAATGCTTTCAAGTACCTCCAGTTGAGGGGCCCATATGTGGCTTTTTGTTAAGTCATTTTTAAGAAGTTGTCCTTCATATTGTACTTCATTTTGTTGTTTTAAAGAGTGGGGCAAATACAAAATACATTTGCAATTGAATTTTCAACTCAAATAATTTTTGCTCTTCCCCTCCAATTACATTTTATTTCAAGATGGTTAAGTATAGCCGTGTGAAGTAGTGAACTGATAATTTCTTGTCAACTTCATTTCATAACTTGCTGCTTTAAATGTAGAGCAGGAAAATAAATTCCAAACAGTGTGCTATTTAGGGTCCCATCTTTTCATTGGCTTGTTATAATTGATTATCCTGAGTTCCACACAGACCAGTGGTAATGCAGAATAACATCTGCAGGTTGAGGCTGGCTCGTTTTCCCTCCTCAACTAGTTTGCTTATGAAAGACGTTCAGTTTCGAGCTTTGTGGGGTGTAAGATATTTTAGTAAGTGATGATGATGGTTTCAGTTCTACACTGAGCTGATGTGGTAGTGGTGATTCCCTCAACAGTGCAAGCGGTCGTAAAGATAGCAACACAACTAATACTAAAATCTGACAAAAGTGGACAGTGGTTTCAACCAGAAGCTATTAGATTAGGAAATACTGTGGATATTCTAGTTAGAAATACCAGTTTGAAGCTTTGGCCTTAATTGATGGAAAACATATTCATAGTAGCAGTTCATTACTTGAATTGCGATGCATTATTTACATGCTTTAGCCAAAATTGTTTTGTTTGGATATTTTTTGTTTAATTCCACTTATTGGAATCTCCCATGTTTTTAAAAAATCTGTCATTATAACTGTGAGATAATACAGTACTGATGTAAAAGCAATGATACTACTTTTCAGGTGTTTTTTTGGTCTTAATACAGTGTTGTTACAGAAATATTTTATTACAGTATCTTTTTATTCTACGTTGAGAAGTGACATTTCAAGAATAGTCTGTTTATAATCTCTTAGCCACTTATGTTAAAAACAGGAAGGGAAAACAAATTCCCTCTTATTTCTCAGCCCTAAACAATCTTACCTCTGTTGTAAGTGTGTAAATAGAATTTAGATCTCATGTTTTTGTTTACTAAAAAAAGTGCCACGTATAAGGACCTGCAGCGGAAAAGATTTTAAAATCACAACCCGACGTAATGTGTTATACCAATGATGCACAAGTCAGAATAAACACCGTTACCCTATTCTGATATAAAAAAAAACCAAACCCAAAACAAACAAAAAAACCCTGAACCCTATTTCTTTAATAAATGTAATGAGCTGCATGAGACAGATACCATTAATTTCACAGAAAGAGCAAAGTTTTATTGAAAAGGCAGCTTATTTAGGTAACCTGTTTTCTCAACATGGGCACAATACAGTATGTGAAACATTGTGGTACAAAATAAAGCAAATATCTTTAAGGAAAGAAATTTATTCAAGGAGATTTGCTCAAGGAAATTTCTCAGCACCATTTGAATTCAAGAATTCAAGAATTTGTAAACACCAATATGATGCACTGCACTGATGCTAACCCTTTTTTGGGTATAGCTATATGATAGGTTGCAAAAAGACTAAGTTTGTTTTTAGAAGGTGTTTTTTGCTTGGGAGTTGCTTTATTCTCAACACATTGAGTGAAGCAATGGACTATAGTGGATTCAAGAATATTCTTTGATATCTGGACATGATGGCAAAAAAGGTTCTGTTCACATCTGTATCTGTGAATTATTTCCTTGGAGCTTTTTCTCAAATAATAGATGCATCAGCATTCTCTCTTAGCTGGAGTAGATAGTTCTTCATGGGAATAGTAGTGGGATTCTGGAAAAGCTTAGCTGTTGAGTAAAATAACTATGTACTCATCTACAGCAGACAAAGTGGGTTTTTAATGCACTTTTGTACTGAGATATGAGACTCTGCAGCTAGAGCAGCAGCATTAAATTAATATAAAGATCTTTTCAGACAATGATAGAAGGAGCACGTTTTAGAAAGTGCCATCATTGCTAGGCTATAATTTGAATGCTCAGTGTCCTTCATTTTCTAAGAGTCATGACCTGGCACTGTGAGTGAGTAAGAAAAAGCATCTAAAAGAAAATGCATTTCAGTTCCACTTCTTATTGCCAACTTCTCCAGTATTGTCCTTCCCTAACAGGTTTTGAGCTCTGTCAGCGGGAGGCCTTGAACATGCTGGACTCTGTGAAGTGTTGTAACCTTTGTACTGTGCCTGCAATTCTTCTGTTCTGTTAGGTTTAATAATATTTTGGTTTAGTGGTATTTTTAATATAAAATAGTTCTGATATATTTAATTTGTGCTTTATAGCACAAATGTTTGTATAGCTGATGATTATATCTTTATTAATGAAAGAGTTGGCCATTACAAAACATTGAGATATTTGTCATAGGACTGTGCTATAAAGAGCAGTGATACCTCAGTCTAGGAAAAAAAAATTACAGTCTTAATATGCATAAAAATTCTCTAGGGCATTAGATCTGCCTATTAGGAAGCAATGAAATATAAAACAGTCAACTGGTCTTAAAGAGTTTCTTCTCACTGCAAAATATTTAATATGACCACACTTCAGTGTGAAAATGAAAAATCTCATAAAGGTTATGTCTAATTAGGCATCCTATAGATAGAAATTACAGGGTCAGTTTTAATTAATCACTTTTGAGATCTGATTTAGGTCTTAGAATATGATTATGGTGAACAGAAAATAAGATTAATGTCTCTAAGACTGAATTCACTGATTATTAAATGCCGGAAGGAACATTGCCTAAAATTTTTGTGCCTTTGGGGATTTCTTCCTGCCAAATGCAGTGATTTCGTACCATCGGGCACAGATCTGATGAGGCAAAACATTTTAATTGATCTGTATGAAATAGCTTTCTACTACTAGAAAGAAAGAAGTTAATTTTATTTTGAAACTCAGATACAGTTAACAGTTTGCAGTAAAATAATGTGAATCAGTTTGCTAGCGTTTCTCTTCATTATTGTATCAAATGCTAGTGGTTGATCACGGAAATGTAATTTGCTTTGATTCCTTATGCTGTGAACTGTCATTAATGTATTCTTTCTGTTGTCAGTCTCTATCATTTGTAATCTCGGTTTGTATATTTTTCAATTTCAATGCTGCATTAGCTCAGTCACAGGTTTGGTCAAATAGTTTCCTTTATAGTCCACTTTCATGTCTTAATGTAAAAATGAGATTCTGGCTCTGGTAATTTGTTGGTTTACATGCTGAATGACAAATTCTTTGTAATAATAAAATTGACATCACAAGTTAAATTTTCCAGTCCATGCAGAGCAAAACCTAAATCAAGAATTGGCACTGCTGAATTAGATTGCTACATCTGCTAGCTGGTGAAGGCCTGTCTGTTAATACTTACTTAAATTCACATTTATTTGCACTCGTGATTGGTACATTACAGATAAATAAACCTCCTTACAACAAGTATACTTGTGTTTTAATTGCATTTTCACCAATATATCTGAAAAATATCACAAACTCTTTGTAAATACATATATAAGAACAGGAGGAATCTTGGGCAACAAGCATCACAATTCTTTGGACCATATAATTGAGTCTTTCAGCATAAATCATCATAATAAGTTATACGATTTCAAGTATGTAAAAAGCTATAAAGCTGTTAAAAGTTGTGAAAAGAAACTCTAAAATGTTGTGATGTTCCATGTTTCTGGCTCTGTGTTTTCTGTATCAAATGTCTTCATTTTTTAGAAGGTAAAGATTTTTCTTCCCATCATCGTCATAATGGGGATAAACTGAAATACAAGAAAAGTAAGAAAAAACTTTTTTTACTGTAAGGGTGATGGAACACTCTAGCAGGTTACCCAGAGACTGTTGACACTCCATCCTTGGAGACAGTAAAGACTTGACGGGACAGAGTCCTGGGCAGCCTTGTGCAGGGGGATTGGCTAGGTGATCTCCAGAGGCGCCTTCCAGCCTCAAAGAGTCTATAAATCTGTGACTGCCCAACATCTCAACCTGCAGTTTTAACTTGCGTTGTGTTCCACATAAACCCTGCACAAAGAAGTGTTAGCTAAATATACAGCTGGCCAAAGAGATGTTGTATGTGAACAAAAAAAGCCTGAGCAGTGTGAAACTACTAAAACACGTACTCCACTTTGTAGCTATGCAATGCTATTCAAATAAGTATACTGCCACTGCATTGACTCTCTTCCTTTCGTAATGCAAATGTTTGGATTGAAATATATGCAAGAATGGTATAAACAGCATTTTGCGAATATTTTCACAGATTACTTTGCTGAGTATTTTTTATCTCGTTTTCTAGGCCACAGCTACACGTTGCAACAGTTTCTAGATACCTATTAATTATACGTTCTGCTGAGGTGCAGAGCTGGACCTTTGTTCTCTTGTGGTAGCTGATCAAACATGCTTTAAAGGAGGCAGAGAATCTGCTCAGTAAATCATCGGAAAAGAGGCTAGAGCAGGTTCTGAGAAACTGTTGTGTGAGCCATGTGTTCGAACACCATAGGAGTCGTCAGCTCTCCGTGATGATTAGAGGATTGTAATGTTCGAAAAATAGGTTGTCTTGATTTCTCTGGATGACATCACTGGCAACATATTTGATAGCGAAAGTTGTGTTCTTAGGTGTTTTGCATCAGTTGTCTTTGAGTCACCAAGTTATACTGTAGTAAAAATTCACTATTTGTACCTCTCTTTCTCATCATGTGAATGCTTCCTCCCTCCTGAAAGGTAAAGTTATGAGAAGCATGGTAGGGAGATACAGGTACCAACTGACAGGCAAATTTCAGTACCAACCACTCAGGAAAAGAAATGTTGCCCTGGAAATATTCCTCTAAGATTTATTTAGCACTGAACAGTATGTAAGGCCAAGTGTCTGCTTTCGGTCTTGCAGACCACAAAGTTAAAATAATTTGGAAGAACAGATGTTTGTTCTTAGTGGGTTGAAGAATTTTGGTTTGGATTTTGGGTTTTTTATTATCATCTCTATTTCAGTGGCAATTGTCAGTGTGTCATTGAGAAAATTTAAATGTGTATATTAAAGGTGTGAGAGGTGAAAAGAACGTTAACTTCTATGCAATACCATTGCTAGTATTAAAATGTTGCTTTTGAGGATAAATGAAATAAGTCTTTTAAGAAAATTACTCTGAGGTTCCTATGAATGTTGTATCTCTGAGTTCATTTTAAAGAAATTGAAAACTGACCCTTTCAAAATTACTTTCAAAATATTTTAGAGGGATAGAAACATTTGCTCAGACTTGAAGTTAACTAGGAAGTAGTCTGTCAGTTTTATTTCATTCAACAGCTTCACCTCTCAACAAGAGATAGTTTACTATACAGCAGATATGGGCACTGTTTTAGTGTAAAGAATGAACTAAAACCTCTTCATGGAAACATTTGTGGAATATTATTTTAAATAAGGTGTTTGAATACATAGACATTAATATATTTATGTGTAAAGGCAGATAAGAAGAACTTTTTAGAACAGTGCTTTTACTGTGTTCTTGGCCAGTGACAGCATTGAGATGACCTTTTCATTAACTAATAAAAATTTTAAAGTAATTTTAGGTTTATGAATTTGTCCGTTTGCAGGACTTTAAATCTCAGTCTGAAATAAGGTGAAAAATGATTTTGTAATCTCTGCTTATGTTATGTTCTAATGTTCTCTGCTTCATTTTATGATTTATAAGAAATCAGTTTTATAGCTACAGAGAAGTTTCTAAAATATTCTAATGATTTCCTCCCTTTAGGATTTGCTTAGCTGGACTGATAGTACTGTATTTATAGCAGCAGTATAGCTCTTATTTAAACTAGTCTTTCTGGGTGAAAAGCTACAAAAGACGATTCTATGAAAAAGCAGAGTAATTCCAAAGCATGTTCCTAGCATGTAAGCAAAATAGCAGAAATGATAGATAATACAGAATTTATGTATTGAATGAATGGGAATCACTCCTCTTCTTTGCATTCGGTACTACCTATATTTAATGCAAATAAGTAAAAGTTTCCACACATGTATACATCTATATCAACCCAGAAGTGACTGTTCCTGTTTTATAATTTTATTCTGCAGAAAAAGTTAGCTCAAAATATTTTCAGGTATTGATCCGACTATTTATAAGTGAGTGCTGAATACTCATTGAGACGATTGCTTTGACATCCATGTAGATAGGGTATGGTTGTACATTTAGTCAGTTAGGCACTGCATCAGTGACGTGTGTCATACTGAATTTTTGTTTTGCACATTCTGTAACACGTTGGGTCTGCAGTTGCAGCCCGGAAGTTCTTGGGGCAGTTGGAAATGAGACAGCAAAATTGTCCCAGCCGTTCAATTTTCAGTGTATGTGGTGACAGTATTCTGCTGTCAGTGCATTATCAGATAGACAATAAGAATGAAAGCAAACAAACAATATCGATGTGAAGTAAGGGAGTTTTAAATGCAATTTTGAATAGGTTCATTTCTAAAAAAATAGGTTGATGTTGGCATGACACTTCTTAAAGCTATTAGTGTGCATATCCGTGCCCTCTAATAGAATAAATGACAGTATTCAGCTAATGTCCTAAAGTATTGTTGCGAGCGGCCAGATTTTTACCTGATTTCATCCTTTGAAGTGGTAATTTGTGTTATCAGTTTGGCACTGGATGACTTCAGTATCTGTTTAACAGATCTCAGTTGTGTTCTGTAACAGTAAGCAAGCACTCTGATAAAAGAGGAATATAATTTACATGAACAAACTGGGAATAGCATTTGCTTAAATATGTGACTTTTAATTAGTAAAGCACCTCCTAATGGCTGAAACATGCTAATGAAACTAATTTATCGCTATGTTAATTGATTGATCCACTTATAAAACTGTGTAGAGACATTACACAGTATTTATCTTGCAATAGAACTGTGTTGCCAAGCACTGATGATTGTTGAAGTAAAAATATCTTAGATATCTAAAATTTGATTAGCATGTTCAGAGAACACAGGAAGTTCCATTACAAAAATGTGCTGTTCTTCTGTGGAATGTTGGCTGGTGATAGTATTAAAATATTTGAATTCAAGTGGGTTGTTCTTAACAAACATAGTTGTCTCACTGTTATTCTTGGTTTCTGCATTCCTCGCTTGGTAACTGACAGTTTTGTCTTTAGGCTCTCATAACCTATGAAGGCTTGACATCAAACTTAAAAAGCATCATGCCTGTTGTGGTCTAACTGAAATGTGAAGAAGTAGGGAAAAATTGTTTGGTCAAAGTAGATGAGAATTCATGCTTTCAGCTCTTTTCCTTCTGCAAGAAATGTATTACGATGTTACATTGTCTTTCATTTTGTGTTTTGGCACATATTGACATTGAAGACGTGTATTACATGGCATTCTACAAATGCTCTAAATTTTCCTTCCCCCGCTCTGAGTAGTTGAGAGGGTTTATAAATGTTAGAGGACAATGAGGAAAGAAAAAAATGTATCAGGAGGGGTAGAAACAGTGATAGAGAAGCAAAGGTAAGCAGGGAGAGAGACACTGGATGCTTAATGTTAGAAGGGAAGTGGGCTGAATATAGTAAGAAAGTGTGGAGAAATACTAGTACTTGCAATTATTTTGCATAACCATTTTCCTTAGTCTGGACAACTTGGGTGGAGATGGGATGCTGGTCAGTTTAACTAAGGAACTGGCTGGATCAAGAGGCCTTTGGTTGGGCCCCAGGAATTGTATCATCACGTGCTGTCATCTTCTCTCCCAGCTAACAACAGGCTTAGTAATGAAAGATCATTCTAAGAGAAGAGTTGTCGTTCTCAGTAGCACTTGCTTCTTCCTTTTCATCTTGCTCTTTTCCTGCTTGCTGATAAACTCAGCAAGTCTTGAGCAAGCGGTGGGTTCTCTAAACTGTGCATTTTACGTCCCTAACATGCTTAACTTGTAGCAGAGCAAGAAGAGGTTAAGATTTTTCTCAAAAAAAGAACACACAGCCAGTTAAAGTTTCGTGTCATTACAGCAGTGATCCTGTTTCCTTGGTAACAAGCAAGTCACATGCGCTCACTTGTTAAAAAGTGAACTCTTTATATATTCAGGCATTTCTGTACTGCAGCAGGTGTTTCTGAAATTGGTAGCAAAGAATGGGCTCTAGAGCCAGTAAAGAAAGTTTCAATTTTGAGGCTGGGCAAAATAGGGAGAATACATTTGTAATTCTCTTCTTTACTTTGCAAGTAACATAAAATAATACCAGGAAAGAGACTTGCAAAAATACAGTTTTAATCTCTGCTGTCCCTGGTTTTTTGTCTTACGGTTCTCGGCTCTTATTTTAAATTCACATTTCTGTCAATGATGAGTACTCAAAAGCACAGATTAACTTACACCAGTAAAGTCAAATCTTTTATATGTGTCAGAATTACATCAGAACAGCTGAGATTGTACATTATCTTCAGTGAAAACAAGTTAGTTGGAAGACTGATGCATTTGAGCACCAGTTCTTGATATCCAGCAATGAGCAGTCACAGACAGGAAAAATGTTGTGGAATAGTAAAGGAGTTGTTTGTGTCTCACTTCTGCAAGTGACTGTGACTCATACGACTCTCCACCACCTTCCCTGTGTTTGAAATTTCTTGCATCTGTGGCTTGTATCTTTTTCCGAGAAAGAGGTTTCTTTCTGCTTCCTGTGGTTGGAAAGCTTAGTCCTTCCTTGAAGGTCAGGTTGGGTTTTTTTCTCCGTTCTGGTGGCAGCAGTGACCAAGGAGCCCCACTCCTTTGAAGTTCAGTTGTAAAAACTCAATTAGCTGTCCATTTTCTCTGCTGGGGTTTTCACAGCAAACATTAGCTCGGTAACTGAGAATAACGTTGCTTGAGACTATGAATTGTAAAATGTAAGATATAACTACCATCCATTCCCAGATATACCTTACACAGATAACAAGTCAATTTGCAGAGCAAGATGGATAAATGTAGAGATCACTTGTTATTCTAGCAGAAAGAGGTAACTAGTAAGTTTTTAGACATTGCACTGAGAGAATATATAAACCCCTTTGCAGAGTTGTGTAGCTTAGGGTCTAAATGTGAATCAACTCGTTTTCTGTTGCCCATTACAAAAACACGTCATTCCTATCAGTATACTTACTGCATATTCCCCTAACTGGCAAGTGTTTGCCATGTTGGAGCTGGTTAGAGAAGTCATAAACTGTTTCTAATCATAAACACACAAAAAAAATCCTTCTTCTGTTTTGTCCATATCTAATTAATAAGCAATAGATCCAATATTCTTTAAAGCTCCTTGTGCCAGTTTTGAATCTGGAACAAATTTTTGCATTCTAGCTATGAAAAGTGGAATACTAGAAATGCTAATATAATTAAGTATGCAGTACTTCAAAGTACCATATTCATTCCTGATAGCATGAAAGCATTTTGCTATGGAATAAGGTGTCGAACAATCAGTTCACCTTGTTTTGCTTTCAGCAACGTTGACAGCCGTCTTGAAACCTTTTCTTTGCAATGTGGTATGATTCTCCTAAGTGAGTAGAAGAATAAAGTTGCTCTTGTCAGGCTAGCCATATGATAGCTTTACCTGCCATTCAGCTACAGAATTAACGTATGTTTATTGTAAGCATCGTGGTTTTGTACCAATGTGCTCACTTTATCCTCTTCTTAATGTCTATCAGCACTGGTTAATAGCTATTATTCAGCTACAGAATTAACGTATGTTTATTGTAAGCATCGTGGTTTTGTACCAATGTGCTCAGTTTATCCTCTTCTTAATGTCTATCAGCACTGGTTAATATATTTAGTTAATGACATAGAGGAACAGAATAAACCTAAGACGATGTCATTATCATAATACGTTAGGGTGCACAGCCCAGTGTCTAGGATCTAGTCTAAGTCAGTTTAACAGCAGCGCATAAAACCAGAGAAGTCCAGACTGCAACACTAGGCAGTTGTTCACTGGAGTCGTCGTTTTAACTGACTTGTCCAGCAAGAACTTTCAAGTGAGGTTTTCAGCCTGGAGAATTGTACTAAAAATGCCTTAAACTGGTAGTTTTCACAAAATATATTCTGGAAGGTAGAACAGTAGAATAAAAATGTGTCAGAGACTCAGTAGGATTTGGTCACAATGCTCGGGCAGTTCAACGTCGCGCTCTGATTCTGGGTGACTGAGAACCTGAGAGAGTCAACAGGCAGTTGAGGTCTATATTGTAATAAAGGAAATATGAAATGAGGGAAAACTGAAACATGAAGCAGGTGAACTGATTTGCAAAAGAGAACTTGATGTGTAGGTTGTTCATGCAGGAGAGACTTGGATTAGATGGGGAGCTGTGAGAATGGCTTGACTTCTGGGCAACAGAAGTTTGACTCAGCTGCGTAGAATCAACTCAGAGGAGTTTGTTGAGAGAGTAATTAGGCATGAAGAGAAGCAAACAATAGCTGGGAAAGTACTGGGTAATAAACTGAGTTGTGGCTGTTGATCTGAATTAAGAAAGACAAACTGGAGAAGGTGGGAAGTAAGGGAATAAATGAGTAGAGTAAGAGCAGAGGAGGGCTATGAAAGAGGACCCAGGGAACTACAGGCCGTTCAGCCTCACCTCCATCCGGGGAAAGGTGATGAAGCAGCTTATCCTGGAGGTCATCAACAAGCAAGTGGAGGAAAAGAAGGTTATCAGGAGTAGTCAGCATGGATTCACCAAGGGGAAATCATGCCTGACCAATCT
>Ga0181612_126105_pt1 | contig 13438 bp, 5 predicted proteins | sample HoacroProtozoa21_FD_119630 | JGI IMG/M metagenome (GOLD analysis project Ga0181612, IMG submission 119630) | Hoatzin crop microbial communities from Cojedes, Venezuel. Combined Assembly of Gp0051906, Gp0051904, Gp0051908 | reverse complement strand
TCCCAGTTTTGTGTCATCAGCAAACTTTGTGGGGATACGCTCTGTCCCTTCATCCAGGTCATTGATGATGATGATTGATGATACCTTGGTCTTACAGATTTGTGTATTTACTAATTTTGGAATTTCTCCTTCGGAAATTTACGAAAAGAAATATTTCAGAGTTATTGACAGTGTTCTGTTCTGTAAATTAGCAGTTAAACTTTAATGTTGAGGGAACAGATGTTGAAAAGGTGTGTCTTTAAAACAGGAGGTCTTGTGCATTTAGTTGGAGATGCCTTATTCAGTCTTGAGTGGTTTTGACATTGTAACTTCCTACACTTTATATAAATCTTTTCATAAAAACACTAATCTCTGCTGTGTAGAGTCCAGTTGTCATACTGATTACTCAGTATTTGGGGCAGAGGTATTTTGAGTTTATGAAGTTTGAGTGATAGTTGCTGCAGAACTGTATGGATTACAAGCACTAAGAAGTTTATTTCAAATCTTGTATCTACGCAGTGTGTGTGGATAGAGATAAATATACTTTATATAAACACTTTTTTTCCCAATTTGCAATCTGACAGTATCTTACTGTTACCTGTAAGTGTAATGCATGCTGTTCTGGTAAATAATGAAAATTACATGCAATGTTATTCTGAAGAATGAAGCGTAGATTACTGGCCTCAGTCATTTCTGTTTAGGTTGATGTAAAACTCTGCTGAATGTGGCTAAAATACTACTTTAAATGAAACAATTCAGTTACTTGGGTAAAAAGAATAATTCTAACATTGATTTGAAAGTAATGTTGAAATAATTGGGCAATTTTTAAATTTTCTTTCCTAACTTTTTTTTTATTAAGGAACAAATGCCAGGAGAGCGGTAGACAGAGGATATGTGCAGGTGCTTTTAACGATTTATGTTGATTGGCACCGTAATGATAGTCGACACAGGTACATGCTGATACGTAAAGGAGTTTTACAGTGCATTAAAAGTGTTACAAACATCAAATTGGGAAGAAAAGCATTCATTGATGCCAATGGGATGAAAATTCTTTACAACACTTCACAAGTAAGTTTATCTCAGTTGTTTTTTTGTTAGTGGTTTTTTTTGCCTCTTTGGCTTTAAAAACACGTCCAGACCTCAAATTTGTCATATTTCTTTTATGATATTTGTGGTCATTTCTGATCATGCTGGTAAGGATTATTTTCTGTATTTGACTAAAGCGGAATGAAGGAGTACAGAATTAAATTAATATTTGCTGTTATTTGACTGTGACTATCTCGGGGAGGGGCTGTTGAATTTAATTTTAAAAAAGGAGGGGGAAGTCTTTTAATTTTCGAGTTTAGGTTTTTGAAAAGGGTGAATTTGAGTGGTAAAGTTCTTGTGGCCTTCCATGGAGACATTAGCAAAATTTATTTTAAACACAATACATTGTCATTAGTGAATTCTAGAAATCTGTAAAACAAATCTCCTTTGACTATTCATTTAAGAGATACTTTCTTCTTGTCTTCATTATTTTCCTGTTAATAGGAGTGCCTTGCGGTAAGAACTCTTGATCCCCTTGTCAACACATCCAGCCTAATAATGAGAAAATGTTTTCCTAAAAATCGTCTTCCTTTACCAACTATTAAAAGTGCTTTTCACTTCCAACTCCCAGTTATTCCTGCCAGTGGTCCTGTGGCTCAGCTGTACAATTTGCCTCCTGATGGTATGGTAATTTTGTAATATTTTGTCTTTGAGTATGTCTAACATTGCTTTATGTAAGGTGGAATCAATTGCAGTTATTTCTGTTCTCCACTAAAACTTGCACTCTGAGACTCTTTTCAGCTAGCAAAGAGTCTGTGACTGTTGGTGTGGAGCACCAGTTTGTAGTGTTAGGTCTTAACTGATGAAAATTCTGTCGGCACATATGTGGTTATGTTTCTGAGATATTAAAAAAAAACCCCAGGAACTAAAATGTGATGTTCATCAAACTCCGAAGTGTAAAGCATAAACCATACATACTAGTCTACAATGGGCTCTCTTTTTAACTCACTTATCATATACATTCTCCTATGTGAAATGTAGTGTAGTGTACAGCCTGTTTTACAGGAATGTATATGCCTTGATTTCTTTCTCTTACTCTGATAAGCTGGATGTAGTGAATTTAGATTAACACACTCCATTTGAAGCATTGTTTTTTGAATTACTGTGCTTATTCCTTCATTTGCGTGATGGGATAAGTAGAGCTGTTTTCTTGGATTGTTGCAGTCACTTAGGCAACACTTCTCTGCAAAGCATATGTATGGTGCCTTACGAGAAATGGATTTATCCAATTGTGAACACCTTTCATTATTTTGGGGTAATTAATGCATTTTCAGGTATGATGAAACAGCTTGGTACCTGGGTAAGCAACTCATGAAGTTGCTGTCAGATATTTACTCTAAAATGAAGATGCAAAATCAGACTTCTTAATATCTTCTTATTCACAGTATCTCCTGAAATAAAATGCAATCACAGTTGGGTTCATATGAGTCAGAATGAAACTGCAGGAGCTTCGAGTTTGTTTATGTTTTGTCTTCAAAGTAGAAAATAGATTTAGAAGTGTGTTCCAAAATCCACAGAAATTAAACCTCTACATAGTATAGTATTTTTGGTATTTGTATGTGGCATAATATCCATTTGGAAACTTCTATTGTGTTGAAGTAGACCACTGACAGGTTTTTTTATCTATTAAAAAAAGAAGTGAAAAACCTGAGGAAATAGGACACGTAGGATATTATTTTTAAAGAAAAACTTCTGTATTAAAAGACACGTAGAATGTTGGGCTGGGTATTATAAGTGTAATCTTATATAGTCAGCATTGTAAAAGCAATAAATGTAGTCATTCTGAATACACTAGAAAATCAGTATAATTTGTGAGCCCCTTACTGACAAAAAGCAAATTTCCTGCATGGAAAACACTCTTTCAGAAAACAACAAAAAATCCCAGCACTCAAACTGCATGAGATTTCTAGATAAAGGTCAAATTTGCCCCTAGTAAGCAGAACATCTGCCAGAATAACCAGTTAATGCCCACTTCCACGTATGAGCAAGTTAGCCCAATTCTCCTTAGTCATGTCGAAAAAATTCAATTCATTTGCTTCCTCTTGATTTTCTTTGTTAAAAAAGGAGAAGTCCTAGATCCTGCAGTATACTAGTCTCTAACTCAAGTAAGAATTAGTCATTAGCGTCCTGATAGTTCCACATCTCTAAAAAACAACATCGTGCTGTATGTTTTGGGGGTAAAATTTAGTTCCCAACCTGTCCATGCTAAGCAGTTGCAGTGACCACACTGCTTGACTACTTCCCTTACTGGTTGAATTTCCAGTGATAAATTTCTGACTTTTTTTTTTTTTTTTTAATTGTTAGGTCCCATTTAAGCAAGACAGAAAGGGTACTTTGTCCCACTGTTGCCTGATACTGGGTCAATACTAGCTGAGATGACTAAAAGCTGCTGAGACCTCAAATTGTTTTGGACATCATTAATACTTACTTTGGGAAAAGGTGTCTGAGCCTTCTCATTTTGTGCTGACCTCAAGCCATGCTGAGATGTTCTTGGCACCTCCATATTATAAATCATTTCTAGTGGCTGTCTACTGTCATGCTGGGTTATTTGGGGCAGGGAGTGAGTGGGTATTTTTTGGTTTTGTTTTGCTTTGTTTAAACCAGAGACCTTTGTTTTAACTTAAAACTGGACAAAAATGTAATAAACTGAGTCTTCAGTATTGTCAAATAAGCATTTTGTTTTGTAAATCTGGTAACAGTAATTAATATTTACGAGTAGGTTTTCACAGTTTTTTCAAATGGTAAGTGAAAAAGAAGATAAACCCAGGACATAGAAACTTTTTGAGCATATATATTGGATTAAGTGTATAATCTGCTTTACAAAATTTTGTGTATCATAGTGGATGATGTAGTAGATGAAAGTGATGATAATGAAGATGCTGAAACGGAATCAGAAATTGAAACTGAAAATGATGATGACAAGGACCAACAATTTAAGGTTGGTATGAGACATAATTGACAGGCAAAAATCAAGCATAACAGTTTTCTATTTTTGTAAGTTGCTTGAATCATGTATACAGCCATATATTTAAAGTGTTGACAAGAAATTGCCCTGAAAACCTCCTCAAAGTCAAAAATTAAGAAAGCTCCTGAAACTGAAGGAAGATGAGTGCTGCTTGAAAATATCAACCTTTGTTGTTCAGATTGCTTCAAGATTTTTATCAAAACCTGTTTGCTTCACACTTGATGTGTCTGGAGTACAGTGGAACAGAACTACGAACTCTTTTAGTAGTGTTCTGTTCCTAACTTGTATTTCTCTCAGCCCGCTCTTCCCATCTAAGCTGCTTAGGATGCAGGAGTGGCTTTAACTGTTTCCATCATTCTAGACTGGGATTGGTTCAGTCAGTGTTTCAGCAAGGTAACTTTAAAGTTGAACTGACTGTAGAGGTGGAGATCACACCTCTCACTGTTCTGTGACTGTGGGAAGGTCTTGTTCTGCTTTCCAGCTGCCTGTCAGAACATGAAAGGACGTTTGGTCAAAATTGCCTGATTCTATGTTTCTGTGTTACGTATGTTGAGTTAATTGAATTGTCTGTCCATGGACTGGAATGATAAATTTTATTTAAGGCTCTCATGAGTCGTGATGAAGGGAGAATCTTCCAAAGAAGCAATTATTTCCTTGTCGCTGCAATCAGATGGTATCTCCACATTCCAAGTTGCAATAGTGGGATTACACACAGTATTCATGTAAAGTGTAGTCTGATGTCTGTGCATAATATATTTGGATGAAAGCAAGAAAATGGAGATATTTGTAATATTTCTGTTGAAGCGGAGGCCTTGGCATACGAATAAAACTGAGCTGCTTAAACCCTTACGGTGAAAGGTGCAGTTCAGCTATTTTTAAGATAGTGACATTCAACTTTTAAAGCGTGGCCGTGTCAGAAGTATAAGGTGAATGTAGTTATTTTAGAAGTTCATTAATTCTGGATGCAAGATTAATTTGTTCTGGTGCTTTTTCAGAATGATGATATTGAGACTGATATTAATAAACTGAAACCTAGACAGGAATTGGGAAGACCCCTAGAAGAACTGAAAATGTATGAACAGTTTTTCCCAGAACTTTCAGAAAACTTTCAGGTAAAGTACATGATTGCCAGGGTGTTCCTCATCGTGATGGTTTGACTCTATGATACACTTTGTCGTTCTTTTTTGGTGCTTAGTTTCTCTAGCCAAAAAATGAGAGTCTGCAGGTCTAGAGCTACATAGAAGAGTGCTTTATAATGAATTGTGTGGTTAAATGTTATGGGTTACTTTAATTTGACTGAGAAGGAGACCATGGGCAGATGTAAAGGAAAACTATTTTCTCATGTCTGATTATGGCACACAGCAGAAAGCAAAAAATAGTAAGAAAGGACACGAAATTTCTGACAAAGATTCATTGTGTTAGACGTTTACTTAAATGTTGTGCACCTCTTTATAGTAGTTGGTTAAAATACCTGGGTAATCACATTGACTTGATAATTTGTTATTGGTGAACTACTTGTTTACTGCTTTGACACTATGTTCTTGTAAAAGCTGAAACTTCATTGCTATGTTTATCTAAACTTTAAACATGCTAAAATAAATAAATTACACTTGTGTTGGATGATTGCAAAATGTACATCAGGAGCAATGAAAGAGAAACATTTCCAATATAAATGAAACTTTAGGAACTGTTTACTTTTTTTTTAAAAAAATAAATAATTTAATTATTTTTTCTCTTATGTTTTTTAAGGAATGTGACTTAGTTTCCAAGGAACCAAAGCCTTTTGTATCTGATGCAAATCTGAGTGGCCCTATTGTTGTTCCTACAGCAGGAGAGGAGCACTCTGCTGAAGCAAACCAGTCAACGAAAGGAGTTGCTTTGAGGGAGAGCAATCCTTTATTGACAGAGGAATACAATAGAAGACCAGCCTTTCTGGAACTACCAAAGAAAGACAGTATCAAAGACAGCAGTTTACATCAGCAAAGTGATCAAAGAAACCTGCTTCCATCATGCCAGTGTCTAAGCCAAGAAATTGTGAAAGGCTTGGACAGAATCAGTCTGCAGAACAGTGCAAAAAATGATCAGTATTATGGTACAGGGTGTGTAATAAGGAAGGAAAGCAAAACCAGCCTTACCACAGTTGCTTGTAGTAAACCTTGCGAACATGTTTCACCCTGTGGAAGCAGCCTCTTTGAAGGATCATCTGTCCAGCTGGGAAAACTCTGCTGCACAGGGGTGGATTCAGAGGAGGAGGATTCCAGATCAAATTCATCAGGGGAACAAATCATACTTGAGGTTTCTGACATATCACCAGTTCATGACTGTGATCTTTATATTGAAATGGTAAAAAACACAAAGTCTATTCCTGAATATTCAGAAGTGGCCTATCCAGATTATTTTGGCCATATTCCACCCCCATTTAAGGAGCCTATTCTGGAAAGGCAGTATGGGGTGCAGAGGTGAGTTACCATAGTCCTTTATTGTTGTTGGGTTTGTTCTCCTGAGAAACAGTCTTTAGTATGAGATCAACATACACAATGTTTACTTTGGTATCTAAAACTGTTTTCACTGAAAAGCAGTTTGAAGGTAGGTGAGCAGGCATTAAGCAATGCAGAACAATAAACAAGAATGCAATCTGAGTCTGTAATTGCTAATTCTGTATTTCAGTTTCTAAATACTAAGGTTAATTTATAGTCTCCCTTTATGCCTTCCCACGGTACCCCATCACAATTTCATAGTTTGAAAAAAAAAAAAAAAAACACAACCAAAAAACCACCAAACAACAACAAACCAAACCAAAAACACCCACAAAGCAAACAACCCACAAAAAAGGCCCAACAAACAAACAAAATAAAATCCTGAATGCTCCCTTCAGGTCTTAGCAAAGATAGGACAGTTAATAGTTTAAAGATAATTCAGCTCTTTTTTGCTGTGCTAATAAAGCTGTCTTTCAGGAAAACGTAGTGGGAAAAAAGAAAAAATGAATACACTTAAGTATTTGTTTTTAGTGTTGGCAGTATAGCAGAATTTAGAGGTAACAAATGCTGAGGATGCAGTTTGTATTAGGTCCTACAGAATGACACGCAATAAACACAGAACGAAAAACCAACAAAACCCAATGCATCAACACCCATTTATGTATTTCTTCATTGAGATATATTAGAAGATGATGAAGGGTGATGTGATTCTTAAGAATAATTTGCAGTGGTGGTGTGAAGAGCTGGTTCATATGCATAGTCAGTTACTGTAAAGAAAAATGAGCAGAACTGTGATAGTAGGTATGAGGCTGTGCCACTTGCTTGATTTTTAAATTGAATGCTTTCAGCTTTATACTTACAACTTTAACCAGTTTCATGAGATTCTTTGTATTGACATTTAGTTTTTGAAATGATTAAGATATTAAGTGCCTTTGTGTTGTACAATTAAAATCCTTCAGGTATTTCACACGTGTCATAAAAAGGTGATCTTTCAAGTGAAGTGACAAAGTGTTGAAACACTAATGCTGTGATGAATATACTGTTACTAGAAAGCACCATTCAGTGTTGAAGAAGAATCATCTTCCCTATAAGCTGCTTATTTTAGACAGAATCAGCTGGTTTAGAAGGGAGATAGTTCTTGGGTGATTTCTGACTCAAGACTGTGTTTGGAGAAAATCTTGCAAATCTTCATGTATGTTTTTGTAGTACTTAATAATTCTGACTTTTCCTGAGTAAAATTGAGTGAAGTCAGATAAAATTTGTCATTCCCATGCTCGTTCTTCTTAGATAAAAAGCACGGTATTAACTCTCTGACTTTTAACCAACAAACCTGCTTGTGTGGTTATACATGAAGCTGATTTCTAAACTGTGAAGGTCATTCTAAAATATATTTTATTTTTACTTTAAAATGTTTTATTTTTGTTGTATTTTCTGTATTGAAAGTAACTTTTTTAGGTCTTGTGTGAAACAGGAGTGAAATATCAGGTAATATTGCTAAACTTCCATCAAAAACCCTGCATCACAGGTACACTGTTCTAAGAATTCAGTTTTCCACAAATGACTCGTTACTGCAGTGTAACAAATTTCTGAGAAGGGAGCCTGCTTAAAATAAGCTTAATGTTTTACGGGATTTATAGGAAGGTGATGAAAATGAATTTGGTTGGGGACACGGGGAAGCTTTTAAGTTTTCTGCAAAGCTGTGTCCAGACTTTTTTGGCATTCAGTGGGATTCGTGTTCTTCTTAATGTAAACAGTTAGTTACTGCTCATCAGCGAAGTCGTCTTTAGAAAACAAATGGTTGTCTTAATCAATCCTTGTAATTTTAAGAAAATGTTGTGGAGGCCTGAGGTGTGGAGTTAGTGGGTTTTCTTTTTGCTTTCATGAGGCAAATGTGATGTGGTGGTTGGGGAGGGTGTTTAGTCTTGCGGTATGCTAGGAGATGCAATGTTTTTGAATTTGTGCTTTGGAGTGCTTTTGCTTTTCCATCTAGTGACGTGATTTTCACCAAATGATTATTATTTGGAAAAATGTCGTTGAGAATAACCAAAGTGTTGTATACGGAAAAATTTTTTTATATAATTCAATACCCTATATATATAATTCGGGGTTAAATTCCTACTTTTTTCCATTCCTTAACATTTTAGGTTGTTTTTTGCTGTACACTTTAGTATTTTCTAATCATCTGACACAAGTGATCATCGGGTAAATCAGGATCCACAAAGAGCTAATCTATAAACACAGCTCCACATCAACAGTGTTGTTTTTGTATTTTTTCATTTATTTATCTCAAAATAGTTTTTCTTTTCTCTTGATTTTTTTGGAACCTGAAAATGTCTGCTACTACTTTTCCTTTTCGTGTGCATCTTGAATGCCATTTCTTCTTTCCTTTTGTCTATATTGGTTATTATTATGGTATTTGAATGCCTTGTTCATTAATGGATTTTGTCTTGAAATCTCCTGTGATGATAGGAGGTATTATTACCCTTTAGAGCTGAGGCATACTGAGGTCTGAGGAGTTGTGTAAGATCAAGTGCAAGATCAAAAATCTGTAGTTCTGCCCTGAGCTGAATCTGATCAGATAGATTCTGGCGAGTCAGCCTTTTTACAATTTTTATAGTATGTTGGACTTGTGAGTGTTTTCTTTTCCAGTTAGTTTTAATTTAGTAAAAAGCATGAGAGTTGTGCACATACCTTCTTTTTCTTGTTTGTTAACAATATTTGTTTTAATTAAATGGACAGTTTCCAGCCTGAACGTACTTTACCGCCCTGTTCCTGTGTTCTTCACTGTTAATCTGCCTCCTTTTCTTCTTATTGCAGGTGTTGTGCAAGCTTTTCCACACAGCTCTGCCACTATATTTCATTCTTGAACTGCAACACCTTCTTACTTTTCCAAACCAGGACCTAGATACTGCCAGTTGTGCAATGGTTTTATGATCTGGATAAACATACACCTGACATTTGGCTGACACCGCCAAATTCATTCTTATTTGTTACCTAGTCGATAAACGAACCTAGCTCTCCAGAGGTGAAAAGCTAGTGCACTAACACACTCACTGCACGAGCTACTCTCTAAAACTCTTTTAATTTTAGTTATGGTAGGACTCATGTAAGTTACTAATGTTACCTCGTGCTGTCCTGGATTAGAGCGTTAACATAAGTAATGACTGGGTAATTCCTGCTTCTACTACGAAGTATGAAATGGTGCATTGTTTTTCCAAAACCCAGTGGGTTGTGTGCATGAAAACTCAGTTCCCTCACATACAAGTACTGGACTCGGTCAGCTGTGAATGGAGGTGTTTAAACTTAAGTACATTTATTGTTTGTGGATATAAGTGGGGATGAAGCTGAGGTGTCTCTGAAAATCTGTCCCCCTGTCTTCGTGTCAACTTTGTTAGTTTTATTGCTGTATGAGGTGATTCCGCTTTTCTAATTAGTAACAGTATGCAACAATGTAACTGAGAACTCTGCTTTTTATTTTAGGACAAAAATCTCTCAAGATATTGAAAGACTGATTCATCAAAATGACATTATAGACAGAGTTGTGTATGACCTTGATAATTTGAGGTAAGTTTTTATCCTTCTGAAAACAATATTCAGCGAACACTCTGTTCTACTTTCTCTGTGGTAGGATTTGTAATATTTAAAGCAGTACTATTATGACAGACTTCAGTGAAAGTTTCATCTGATGTTAATAGTGTTTCTGCTATCCAGGCTGTATTTAGAGGAAGGTTCAAAATAATTTCCGAGTTACCAAGTGAGGGCTAAAATAAACTTCATGAGTTTGTTTTAGTTAAGTTTGTTTTGTTCGTTTTGATCCCTTTTCTACTTGTAGTTGTTCGGTACCAGAGGACGCGGATGTTTTGAAGTTTAATTCCAAATTTGAATCTGGAAACCTGCGCAAAGTTATTCAGATCAGAAAGTAAGATATTCTAACTCTTCTATTCATACATACGGCCTTTTATTTCTGCTTCTTAATAAAAGATTGTTTTTGTTAATCTTTAGAAATGAGTATGATCTAATTCTGAACTCGGATATAAATAGCAATCATTATCATCAGTGGTTTTACTTTGAAGTCAGTGGAATGAAAACTGGCATTGGTTACCGGTTTAACATCATCAACTGTGAAAAGTCAAACAGTCAGTTTAACTACGGTAAGATACACTTCCCATACTTTGAGAAGAAATACATAGAAAGATATCTGTACTAGATGGCTCAGCTGTTTCCTTCCCTCTGCCCCAGGATCAGTAGTATATTCATGTTGTCAGATCAGATTCTTTTTTAATAGTATTACTAGAAAATGCTTTGACGCGTTTCAGTTGAAAAGAAAAAAAGTATCTTAAAACACTGGCTGTCACTTTTTAAACTGAAGTTTTGTTGTAAGAGGCTAAAGCAGAAGAAATTTACTGATGGCTGCAGCTGAAAGTTGTCTTACAAGACCGCTATGGTGGGGACAACACCAAAGGCTGTTGATCCACACAGGTGCAAGAAGAATGACGACTGTCATCATTAATCTCTTTCTGAATAGAGATATATTTTCAGATATGAAAGTAAGTGGAGACATTCTTAAACAATTTTGTCTTATTGATAGGAAGAGAGGCACATTATTTGAGAAGGAAGAGTAATTCTCCTTTGAAATACTGGGCTTCATAGGTGACCCTTGCAGCCTCGAGCAAGTGGTGTTTGCTGCTTGTACCTCATCCAAAAGTACTGGCTGACTGAGTATGCCTTTTTGCGAGTTTGTGGGTTTTTTTTTTCCTGATGGATTTTCTGAAATTCGTCCTTTAAGAAGGAAAAATCTCCACTATAGCCCCCAACCTCAAATTCTTGGGACAGAGTAACATCATATTATTCTTTGTCATAACTGTACAATTCACATTGATAAAATCCAGGAACATCAGGTAGTTTCACTAGTAATAGGATGCTTTGAAATGTTTTACTACTCTTCATCAGTTACCTTATCTCTTCATTCATATGTTACATATACTTACCTGATAGTTACTTTGGGTTTTTTAAGTATACTGATGGAGGCAATATATTTGGCTAATTGTCTAACTAGTGAACAGTGTTCAGTTAATACGTATTATTTTCTACTTTAACTTCGTATTAAGTATTCAACTTAAGTATACTCTTTAAAAAAATCCCAAACTTTAAAGCTTTACTGTTTTTTTTTAAAAAAAAAAAAAAATTGTCCTGAAACATCAATTACTTTCTGCAATCCGCGTGAATGGATGATGGTATAAATTTTTTGTATTATCTTTGAAGCCTTTTTGTTATGGTGAGTTGGATGGAGTGGGACCCAAGACTTCTTATACATTACCATTCATGCTAGCGACAGCTTTCATGTAAACATTTAATTTTGGTCTTCCATAGGTCTAATAGTTTTTTATCTTTAGTTTGTTATTTTCTGAAAATGAGGACGTGATGAGGGGAGAAGTGGAAGAATCTTTTGTCACCAGGTTGAAAGAGTGTACAATACCCAAGCATTCATGAAAATATACTCTATAATAGTGAGTAAATGAGTATATGTAGTTCAGAGACTCGCATTTAAGTGTTGATATGGTCAGTTAGTGCTAAGATCTTGATGTTTAATGTTAAACGTTAAAGTGAGATGTGTTTTTTCTCTAAGGTATGCAGCCCCTTATGTATTCTGTTCAAGAAGCATTAAATTCTCAACCATGTTGGACTCGTGTTGGCACAGATATTTGTTACTATAAGTAAGTACGCCAGTCAAACATACAGCAAATCTTATACTGAATATCAGTATGAGGTACAATTTTTGAGGAGAAATGTTTGCTTATGAATTTGATAATTTTTAGTAGTTCAGTTGTGAACAGAGTTTTCTTCGTGAGTTACTACGGAGAGTAATAGAAGTGGTCAAAATATACAGCATCTTATTTTGTTAACACACTGCTAATATTTAAGCTGTTCATCGTTTATACTTTTATGAGAAATTGCGTACTGTTCCAGAGAGGCTTTAAGGGAATGTACATGTGCATGCTTACTTGAAATCTTAACAGTGACTTCTAGTAATACTGATCACATGGTGAGTGTGATTAGGCTGCTGTATTCTATGATGCAATCATTGTAGGGCAATCCTGGAACACAGGATGAGATGAGATGGCATATCCATATGTTACCCTTCCTGGTCAACAGTTGTTTCCTTCCTTTTTTTTTTTTTCTTTTCCCACTATGAGTGAATGTGTATCACTGCTATAATGAAGTATCCTTACAGATGGTGGGAACAGTAAAACCTAAAACCTGTGTAAGCAGGTATTTAACCTGGATGTATGCAGAAGAGAAGTACAGTCCGTAAAACTCTTCCTGGCTCTTAGAGTCTGCATTCAGGAATAACGATATGAAAAAAAAGAAGTGTTCTAATGTGTTTATTATCTTTGTTTTACTTTTAGGAATCACTTTTCAAGAAGTTCAATTGCTGCTGGAGGTCAGAAAGGAAAATCTTATTACACAATTACGTTCACGGTGACCTTCCAACATAAAGATGATGTCTGCTACTTTGCTTACCATTATCCATATACGTACTCAACTTTAAAGGTGAGAAGATTATGATCTGTTACATAGATACATATTCATACTTTTGGACAGTGTGGAATGTAAGTATTCATGAATGAGTTCTTCTTACTTCTTTTTGGGAAGTTCAAAATGCTGCTTAAAATGGAGAGTTTCATAAAATATTAGACTGGCAAAGTATGTAGGTTGCTCTAGAAAACAGTCCCTGGAAAAATAAATTTGGTACTTACTTGCAGCTTAAGTGGGTTTTCTGGGAATTGTAATTCATAATTATGGGGAACAGTGTTGATTGGATGAAGTATTTGTGTTTGAGTCAAATGACTCATATCCTACTGTTCTGCATGTACCTCTTCATAACTGACCTATTCAGGTTACTGTATTTAGGGTAATCAGAGACCTTTTT
>Ga0181612_161498_pt1 | contig 13439 bp, 11 predicted proteins | sample HoacroProtozoa21_FD_119630 | JGI IMG/M metagenome (GOLD analysis project Ga0181612, IMG submission 119630) | Hoatzin crop microbial communities from Cojedes, Venezuel. Combined Assembly of Gp0051906, Gp0051904, Gp0051908 | reverse complement strand
GGTTTTTTTTCTTCCCTTTCTTCAACATGTTACCACAGAGGCGCTACCACTGTTGCTGATGGGCTTGGCCTTGGCCAGTGGTGGGGCTGTCTTGGAGCCAGCAGCACTGGCTTTATCAGACGTGGGGGAAGCTTCTGGCAGCTTCTCACAGAAGCCACCCCTGTAGCCCCCCCAATAGCAAAACCTTGCCACGCAAACCCACACCACCTGTATATGAAGTAGCCCCCTCCTCTCCCACTGAGAGTTTCAGCTTCCTCGAATTATCTCATGTACCACAAGGTAAATCTCTGGTACGCGCATGGGGAGTTACTGCAGCACAGCTGATGTGCCAAAATCTGGATTTCTGTACCGCACGCCATCACTGGGATAGACTGCTGCATGGACTGCAGTGATCACCGGGGTGGCTGTACGTCACAGAGGTTGGCAGCAGAATTTTCTTTACCACAGTTTTTTTCTTCCCCTCCTGTTGAAGCTGCGTTACTATGCAAAAAGAAAGAGTCAGGGCTATCAGAGAAGGTGAGCCTGGCTTGGTGGTGAGAGCACTGTGCTGGGAAGCGGAGGGTTTTGTTCTTCTGAATAAAGAGTTTGGGAGCCAGGATTTCTGATTCATGAATGCTATAGCAGTTCAGTGTCATTGCTTCACTCCTGGCGACTGCTGTGCTCTGCCACAGAAGAAGGCTGGCTCCTGCCTGGAGAATTGCCGCCGGGCTGGCAGGGAAGGCTGTAGGGCTCTGGATCCAAGGCTGACAGTGACACTCAAATTCCTGATGCATCTGTATTTAATGCTTCTTATTGCCAAAGCCAAGGCAGCCAGATGTTTAAATTGTTACTAAACCAAGTCTGAAGTGCCCAGTTCTGTGCAGGCACTGGAGTGAGACTGTTCAGCCAAGACAGGGTTTTGAACCCACTGCAAGCTGGACTGGGCTAGGCTTAGTTTAGTCTCATAGTTTAGGTTTCTTGAACCTAATGTTTGGAATTAAAATGTAATAGTCCTTCCTGCACAATGTTTTCCACATCATTTTGCTTGGGCTTCTGCATAATTAACATTTAGTAATATAAAAAGGGAAGAACCAGGATGCATCTAATCATGTGTCCCAAAGAGCACAGTCATTCTTCACATTGTCTACATACCAAGAATGCCGTACTTCCTCACAAAAGAGCATTTCCTAATCCTCAATTTTAAACCATTTTATGAACTTTGTTCTGTTGCAAACTCAATGATAGGCTCTAGGGCTTCATAAAAGTCTTCTAACTAAACAAATGTTGGAATTACATACAGGACTAGTATGTTTAGTTAGTTTGTACATACCTGGCTTTATGCTGGTCATAGAATCGTTCAGGTTGGAAAGGACCTTTAAGATCATAGCGTCCAACCATAACCTAACACTGCCAAGTCTGCCCCTAAGCCATGTCCCATGATTTAAATTCAAGTGTGGAATCGTAGGGGAAAAATGAAAAAAAAATTATTGTGTGATGCCTGTGTTCACTCCCAGGTCTGTATGACATTCAGCGATTTTGGAAAAATGCAGAATGTTTGCAATCTACTCATTGAGAAGTTAGGAAGCTCCGTTACCATCAGTCCACCTCATTTCTACCATACACCAGAAGCCGTAGACACCCTTCGGTAAGTTCTCTCTCACGCCACACATTTTACAGCCTCAGTTAACTGTTAATATGAATACATAATTTATACTGTTTGTAATGGGAGCAAATAGTTTCCTTCACACCTATTAAAATTTATGTTCAAGGATTTCAGTATTTAAATGTAACTTGTAAATTAATGCCATTCAGCCTAGAAGATACAGCTTGTTCTTTCTACAGTGTCGCTGTGCAAAAGCAGAATGTAATAAAAAACATTTTCCCACTGATTTCCACTGGAAGTATAATCTGCTGTGAATATTAGGTCAACAGAATTTGGCTTTGGTTACATCAGCAGGTGTAGATTTAATTTGTATTTATTCATGAAGGTACAAGGACGTTACCAGATGTTGATAATTCGAAGTACCCTTGCCAAGTTGGGTTACTCTTAGCTGCTGATGTGATCTGAAAAGAACCACGTACGGTGCTTGCTGAGCATCGAAACATGCTACTTTGAAGCTCATGGTCTTGATATTTTAGGTGTTAACTGTTCGAAGTCCTACTTCTCCCACTGACATTGGGGCAGGGCTGGGAGAAGTTTAATCTTGGTTTGAGTTTTGCCGCTTTAAAGAAAATCATGCCTGGTCCAAGAAGCAAGCTCACCTGGTTCTGGAGACGTCAGAGTGTATCTATCTCAAAGGTACCAGGCAGGAGTATGGAAATCAGGCCAGGGAGGTTAAATAGGTGCTAGCTAGTTCACAGTATGTGTACGCCTCCCAGCTGGGCCCCCCAGCTGCCTGGTGTTCGAAATGCTTGATCGTAGCTGATGAGGAGGATGCTGACGTTTTCTCTGCATGCTCCCCTCCTCAAACTCCTAAACCATCACCCAGAAGCTGGGGGAGGGTGGCGTGCCCGATATCTATGCAGCTACAAAAGCTGAGGCATTTAAAAAAAAAAAAAAAAAAAAAAAACTGCTTGGCAGGAATACTTGCACATCAGTTGGCCCTTCTTGTTACTGTACTGCTTTTTCTACCTCTCAGCCGTCAAGTATGCGTTGCTGCTGTTGGAAACACACGCTGGAAAGCTCAGGAAGTCTGTCGACTGTTTGGCCAGTCACTGGGAAAACCTTTATTAATAAGAGAAGAAGAAACAAAAGAATGGGGAGGCCACATAGACAGTCATCTGTCAAACTCCCCCGATTCACTGACTCTGCAGGAAAGAATCCAGAACGCTACTGCTTACGCTTCTTGTAGGGTGTTTGCTGTGTTTGAGATAAAGGGAAAAGAAAACAGAAGAAACAAGTTGCTCTAGAAACTTTCAAATCCTACACATTTTCTAAATAAATTTTTTATGCTTTCTTGAGGTTTTTTTGTACTTTATTCTTATGACAGCAAGTACAGTTGAGAGAGAAGATTAAGAATGCGGTTTGTGTAGCAAGCCAGAGTAGAAGGTTTCTCAACAGGTCTGTCCAGGTGCAAAAAACTAGATTCTCTCTTCCTTTGCATGTATTGTTTGAAAGTAGCACAACACATGCGTTTGTAAAGAAAGGAGTCAAAGTATTGCAGGAGTTACTTACTACAGCTCTCCCCAGAAGTATTTCAGTTCCTCTTGGCCTTTATTTAGCTCTATGGCCTAAACTTAAGCTTACGGTTCATTCTGAAAGTACAGTTCTTAACTGTTCAGTTTCTTCATCTGCCCCCTGTAAAAGGGCAAGATAATTGATGTGCAAAGCCCTGGGTACGCCTAGCTGAAACTGGGCTATATTTAAACCTTTCCTCCCAAATCTGGAAGGAAATCAAGCTTTGTCCCGTGTCGTGGTAAACTGAACAGGCACTGTGTTCTCTTCTAATGAAATATATGTTTCAACTTAAAACATACTTAGCAATGTTTTATTTCATCATAGGAAAAAATATACATGACTTTTATCCTGGTGTCTATTTGCTCAAGTTTAAAAAAGAAATATGTTGTCTGCATGTACATTACATGTACAAACACTTAAGTACTTCAGTCATGAGGATAGATTTTTTTCAACCATGGCTGCATAATGTATTTTGATCCGTCATATCCACTGAAATAGGCTTTCATATCAGGGTGATGTACCTGAGAAAATAATATTTCAAGTTGAATAAGCACCAGAATTAGCAATAAATACAAACTAAAAAAATCATTAAAGTTACTACAGTTAACTTTTTGAAAACTCCCAATTAGTTTTTAAATACATAATGTACATAGAGATGCTTTCAGTGGGATTTTTTCCATGTACCTTAACCTAATTTATGTCATCGCCACAGTGGCATTCTCAAACTGCCAGAGTGCTCTACGAACTTTGAACATATCACAAGATACTACACGATAGGTCTACACCGGCATTGATGTTCTAAAATCAGCGCTGTTTCTTACTGCAGTAGTTGCCACTCATTTGTTGCTGGCAGAGCTCTTTGTTATTTTTTTCAGCTGGCTCAGTTATTAAATCCGATCAGGCAGCAGAAGCGGTAAAGAAGCAGTCGAGGGAATGGTGAAGACACGCCAAGTTGGTGGCCTTAGGTACCGCAGTGTGCAACTCGAAGATGCAAATCCACACAGGGCAGTCCAAGTTAGATGCCTCGCCTTGCCATGATATACAAAGCTTACAGTGAGGGGCTTAGAACTGTCAACTAGGAAAGGGTTAGGACAAGTCTAAGCATTTTCTCATCAGTTTCAACTCTCCAGGCAGTTAAACTCTGCCTATCGGGCTGCAGCAAAGGCGAGCGAGGGCAACCCACGGACCTTTTGAATTTCAGGTACAGTCATGACTCGCCATTTGTAATTAATCTCAACTAGGCAACTTTCACATATCTGACTTTGTGAGATTGTTACCATCACTTCCCCTAATAATCTGTGGGGAGAATGAGCCTGTCATGCTTGTGAATAAAGCAGTCTGGTATCTTAAAGACTAGTTTACGCAAGGGAAGTGTTCAAGGTGAGGTTATCTGTTTCTCCCTGGGGACCTAAAGGTAACCGAAGACAGCCACCTGACTGACATAATGAGAGATGCATTTTTTAGACACATAAGTTAGAGCGGTCAGAACCCAATTTCAAATACTTCTGACGCTTATCTGGGACAGCATAGTTCCTGCTCCTAAATCCAGGCATGTTAGCACATTTTGTATTATAGTTGGTGGCTAAAACAGGAACAAGGACCGGAACTAAGGCTTCTCCCAAATAAGAGAGGTAACGGTGTCACGCTGCTCAGCCCCGTGGCTTGTGGGGTTCCTTTATGTGCAGGGGCACAGTGTCAAGGGTGAGCATGGAGAGTCTTCAGGCCAGCCCAACTTACACAATTCTTTGGGGGGTTCTCTGAAAGGCAGAAGATGCCAATGTGATCTCGTCTGTTTGACTGGACCAAGCACCTTGAATGGTCCAGCCACTTGCTGTTACTTTGAATACAGATACTGCACTATCCACTGTTTGAAAGGCGCACCCACCATAGCACTGGATCCCTTGCAAAAAGCCCTTTGCATGTGGCATGCGTGCCTGAAGGCTGTTTTCTGAATCAGAGTCTCTGACTAGTTTAAGAACCAGATGCACCTTGCATAAGCTACAAATCAAAAGCTACCAAGACTGTGATACACAAAACACATTTAAGAAGGGAGATGTTATTCAGTCTGGGCAGCAGCTGAGCAGGAGCTGTTTGAAATGCAGATTTTTCAGAGTGGAATTGAGAAACCAGTATACTTTGCTAGATCCAGTAGAAAGAGATTAAATGACACATCCAACTTTGATAGGTCAGTGAAATCCTAAAACAAAAGTCCATGTCTGCAACAGCCTGTACATAACAGCAGTCAAGCCGCTAAAACACTTATAAAACAAGGCATTTGGATACTCTGAAGTAGGCAGCACCTGGGTTTGGTCATTTCTCACCTTCCAAAAACACATACTTGAAAGTACCGCAGTAGTTTGTGTATCTGCTTTCTCTATTAGTTTCCACAAACTTTGCAAAATAGATAGCATCTATTAAGCCAAAGCTCAGCCATCTTTAAAACATACAGGATAACAAGTTGCAACTGAATAAAAATAAATGCTACCTCTAGTCCTGTAATAATTGTTATCTCTTCCTCAGGAATGTAAGCTGTAGATTTGCCAAATCCATTTGCTTTGTTAATTAGAATTCGATAGTGAGGAGTATATTTTAGATCCTGTAAAAATAGAAGGAAAATAAATAGCTTCAAGGGGAGATGATGACTAAAGATTACATTACATAATCAGTAACTCTCGCTAGGTTTACAGAACCTAAACCCACTCAATATATACACACACCAAGTTCATTTTTATGATCTTACCAACGTCACTTTGGAAAATTAAATACGAAGCAACCAAAACTGTAATACATGAAGTTCTTGGCATATCTGAAACATTTTTTTAAGCATCAAGGTGTTAATTAGCCTTTTCTCCCATAGATCTTGCAAGAAGCGTGACTTGGAATATCCCTCCTTTTTGTATATAGGACCCATAACAATTAGTCACCCTTCTTCCTTCACAAGTGGCAACCGAGACACCACAGAGAAAGAAGCAAATTCAGAGCACAGTACCACCTCTGTCAATCGTGGTCCCAATCCTGGACAGAGCTAAGGCAACTTCTCCAGATACATAAAAATCTTCCAGCCAAGAAAGGAAAAGCGTGGCTCACTATTACTATTACAGTGCCTATGAAAACAAACTATGGGCCAGGGTCCCACCATGCGCGCTGCTATCCATAAACATTCCTGCCCAAAGTAACCCACAGTCTAAACACAAAAAAAGTGATGGATGAACATAGACAGAGAACTGGAGTTCATGAAGCAGTTAGCATCGATCAACGTGACAGGCAGCAGCCTCCGCTCAGCAATTTAGTAAAGAACTGAAAGTCAGAGAAAGGCAAGGAAAGGCTGGGCTGAAAGCCTGGCTAACGTTTAGAGGGGGTTTGCAAGGACCAAGCTTAGCAGTTACCTCAGAAAGGTCAGAGGGCGTTTTGCATAGCTGATGTGTGTAACATGATAGGCAAAGGCAAGTTAAAAACAATCAAAACAAGCCAAAACCACACACTTAAACCACATGTCATCACTGTTGGAATTAAAACAATAAAGATGAGCATGAGGTCACAGGGAGAACAGAGCAATATAAGTACATCAAAAGAGTCAGAACGCCTGATGGGACATTCATGGGTGTTCAGGTGGTGACAACAATACTGAGAAGAGAAAAGGAGAGGAGAAAAGAAAGCAAGGATGTGGGTGTTTTAGAAGCCAAAGATGACTGGCAGACGGGTAAAATTCCAGCAGGGAACAAACAACACACCAAACAGGACTGAATGGCTGCTCCCAGGTGAAGAGGAATTCTCTACTACAGGCAGAGTTTCTCATTTTTTTCTCATTTTCAGTCCTATTCCCCTTAATGTTTAATGCCTTCTTGCCACTTACACAGCACATCAGCTGGCCATCCCACATAGCGTGCAGCACTGTACTATCAGACCAGCACCGTCAACAAAGATCTAGCATCTGATTTTCAAGTACAACAGGGACGTCGGCTAGAGAATTTCAAAAGCTTCAAGAATTCTAACAAAAACACGCTGTTAAACAGGTTTGCATTCCAAGTTCCCATATCCCCAGAAACATTGCTTTCCAGCTGAACCTGACTAAACACAAAGGATAATTTGCATTTCGCAGGTGCAGTGAAGATGGTATCAATCATATCCACACTGGAAGGTCAGATAACAGCTTTAACAGCCTCTCAACTGTAGTAGCACACCGTGAGAAATCCGTTCAAACTTTATAGGTCGACACTGCTACTTTAAATACAGCACTATGTATTGAAAGTGAGTAATGTTAATTCGAGACATGTCCAGTACAACCCTGACCAGCAAAGCTTAACCAATCAGTGGTGCAAAAGCAAAGCCCTGCTGGGACATCAGCGCAGCAGCAGCAGAGGTATCACTCAGCGGCAGAGGTGATATGGGGACTCTTGGATATTTTCCATTAGGTTAGCAGGAAGCCTGTCTGTAACAGTGTTTCTGAGGGTTTTTTTAACCCGAGTTATTCTGTGTATCTATTAATAAAGCAAGAGTCTAACACACTCAAACCTGTTTCGCTGGAGGATATTCACGTTGTAGCCATTCTTCTGGAGCTTTAGCTTTTACATCCCATCCAACAATGACTCCTGAATAGCCAAATCTTTTGTGAACCATTACCTGTCCCACACTGAACTGAGTATATTCAGGCTTTGGACTGCGAACATAAGTTGATTCTAATTGAAGAGAGAAAGAGACTTAGCAAGGAGAAGTGTTTGATCAAGTGTATTAAACATTTAAACAGACATTCTTCTGACTTCTACCCGAAGAGAAGTGATAATTAGATTAATAGGCAAAGTAAACAAGGAAACTGGTACCTTGTTTCCCCCCCCCCGAATATTACTATGATATTTGACAAAGCAGCATCCCCCAAAGAAGACATTTTTCTATTTGTATGCCTTTGATATTACACAGGGGTCTTAAGAGATCTGGAAAGCATACACACATGTATGTATTGACAATTATTTAAGCCTCACACACAATATTGTACAGTGCTTACACACGCTAACTGATTTTGCCATTAGTTTTTTCCAGTTTAGGTGACAGATTTCTTCTATTCAGTCTGACTACAGGGAATTTTTTTTTCCAGGAACAGACCGATCCACTGTTTCTTTTTCCTGTCATGAAGTTGATCTAAATCAGTTCATTTGAATCAAGCGAAAGCTACACCACTGTTTCATACATCAACACAAAATAGGCACACTCAGATCTAGTCACTAAAATAGATACATACATATTGCATATCATACTGATATTGTTACACAACACAGGGTGAAAAGGTCTTGGATTTTACATTTTGTTTTGCTTACTGAACATTATCAATGTTTGGAAAGAAGGAAAAAAAAAAAGACTACCATTTACAAAGCTAGTACAGAAATCCACTGTACAAAACCTTATAGAAGACAATAACACAAGCAAAATCCAAAAGGACTGCAAAGACTCCGGTACCTGCAAAGTAAGAATGGGTTTCTGCTTGGTTGTGGCCAATTTTAGTTTTCTTTTCTCCATAGTACCAATTCCTAAAATGCAAAATTAATAACCCAGCATTGAAACAAGTTCTTTAGAAACTGAGTTTTAGGATAATCAGCCTTCTGATTATTACCGTCTTAAGCGTTTGCCTGAACAGAGGGATACTGCAAAGCATTTGATACAAAATTCTTCACAATTTGAAGCCCAGATGAGTTTTTTACATTAAAACTGCTTTTAAGGAATACACCAGACAAAGGAATTTGTTCCAACAGGAAAAAAAGAGTATGAATTAAATTTCTTTGGATATGTAACTCTACAGTTGCATTATGGTTTTTATAACAGAGGAAATCAATTTATTTTACATAGGTGAGCAAGTATTATTCTGAACTCTAACAGAGTGGTTCTTCAGTATCTTTTGTAAAACCCTTAAAGACTGGTTAACACTGGTATGGACAAGGTGTCTGGCAACACGTCCTGATACAGTAAGTGTAGCTTTTCCTTCTGTGCTAGGCTGAATCTCACCTGAATTTAAAGGGCGGGGGCTACGGGAGGGACATCTTTAGAAAGGGGATATGGCTTATCTTTTTCATTGTTATTGTGGAAAAGAAAGTCTGAAGAAACAATGAGCAAACTGAACATTTAGCTGGGGGGCCGGGAGCTTTCAAATATTCTTCCTGCTGGCAATGTAACAGGAGCAGTCTATGAACAGATGTATTTGGGTTAACATTCTCCATCCATACCAGTCAGCTACCTGCTGGTGCCAAAGAACTACAGGTTGTCCTAGTCTCCTTCCTCTTTTTTGGTGTTCACCACTTTCCCTCTTTCAGTCTTACTCCCTTCACCCTGTCTGGAAAAAAGTAAGAGCAGGTTCCACAACTGTGCAAACAATGCTTTTTTTGAAAGTCTTGGTTTAGCTCCAATCTGTAGAAAGACTTCAGGCTGACAAATACCTTTTAACAGAAACAGGAATGGGCAAATATCCTGACTTGTCAGACGGCATTGTTGAAAACAGCAGCTAATATAGTAGATTTGGAAGGTCTGAAATGTCACCGTATTTTTAGGATAACCAATTCTTCATAAGATATTCAGAAGACACAAGCAGCTCCAACTATATACAAATAATCAAAGGATCACTGGTCTTTGAAGGCTTTACCTTCAGATACGCCTGGAGCTTTCCACAAAGTTGCAAACCAATTTATGGTGAACCTAAGAAAAACACAGTTTCTGCTTCCATGCATACATCACTCCCCTAGTTTTTCCTGGGGGCAAAACTAAGTCTGAATCTTCCACAGTTCAGAGGACTTGACACCCTTGATTACTGTACATGGATCAATAATAAAGGACCTCTGAAGGTCCAGACAAGGTAAAACCTTTAGAGTATTTCTACTGTACAAGAATTAAATCTCACAGACAAGCCCTTTAGCCTCCCCAAACAAGTCCAAGCAACAGTCATCTTAAATTAAAATAGTGTACATATAAATGGATATAATCTTACTTTTTCTACACCAGCTCATTGTCACATGTCCAATAACCAAGTTTCCCCTTCTTCCCAAACCCACAGATTTCCCATCTGCGTTTTCTAATTCAAGTTTTATTCAGCTCCCATACACAGCACAAGATGTCCATCCCACATTGCAGGATCTGATCCTACAAACATGTAGCTGCTTACAATCATTAATATGGATCATCGCCCTGACTTCACAACTAGGTAAACCGAAAGTAGAGGATAACACATATAGAATTACTGCCATGATTTATGTTTAGTTTTGCATGGAGTTCAAATTGCATGTTTGTGTAGAATAGAGGCACAAGGTTTTCTTAAAACTGGTAGAAAGTTCCAAATCAGTCTCAACAACCAAATGAGAGGCATTTCCTCTTTGTCACTTATTTCACCCCTACAGCATACCCTCCCGTTAAGAACAGACCATGTTTGAAATTTATTCTGAAGTGCAGACAGTAAGTAACATCCTACCTTGTCTTCGATAGCCACAGCTTTAAACGATCTGCCCATGCATCCAGACTCAAATAAGATTTTGTAAAGCTGCTCCAATAGGCAATTATCCTTCAGTAGCAAAAACAATCATCACATTGTTTTAAAAACATTCTCTAGTATTTTTATTTTTTTTTTTTTAATATTTAAACTTTAAGGCTTCTGTAGAAAACAAGAACAAAAAGTCAGTGACCAGGAACAAGTTCTCCTCAAGATTAATACCAAGACTGCAAAGGAATATTCTTTCAACCACCACTTGTACCAGTAAACCATCTGTAAATTTGGGGAAATGCCATTTTTCATGACAACGTGGCTTGCTTTCTGTACTCAGACTATTGGAATTGCTAAATTGGATCAGATTCTGCAGTTTCAGCTGTTACTTGAGAATAGTGAGCATGAGACATTTAAAAAATGGCACATGTAATCACAAGACTATTAAAAAATAGCCTAAAAGATTTTGCATAAATCTGAAAGTTAGTAGTCGACTCATGCCATGAAACCTGAAAATTATTTAAATCTAGTTCCTTATGCACAAAGTCAGATTTAGTTCTTTTTTCATGAGCCTGAGCTTTTGGTCTCATTACTTCATGTATTCAAGTTCTACAGATGAACCACACGACCAGTGCACTGCACAGGCTGCACTGCGAAAATGAAGTCATAGAAGTCTCTCTCTCATATGGTTCATCTTCAAGACACCAACATCTTCCAGAGGTTACCGCTATTGAATACTTGGACCCAATGTAGTATTCCCCACTTCACATTTGGAGGCAGATGCATGCGACCCTGTCAATACGTAACTTCTTAATTCACATACAAAATAGCACTACTTAATTCTATCATTATGGCTGCCTTCAGTAATTTACTGTGAATGAATTTGTGTTGGTTAAGACTCTGTACTGAGTCATGCTATGCAAGAAAAACCTATCTTAACAGTACGTGTCAAAACATAATGGAAAGTTAGAAACTGCCTAACTAATCAAACACTTCATTTCCCTCTTTTTAAAGGGACATAACCCAGTAGTATGTAACATATTAACACTATTAACATACATTAGTACAGTAACATATATGGGAATGTCCAAAAGCAGAATGAGATTAAGGCACAGTCGTGCACTCACGCAGATTATACGCAGATTTTCATGTGAATAAAACAATGGCTGTTATTCAAGTTTTGAAGAACATCTTTAAACAACTAAATACAGTCACATTAAGCCACAAAAAGGTACGATTTGAATGTTGTTTTCATGTAAGAATGGCCAGTGTGTTCCACCCACACTCCAGCTTTCCAGGGCAAAGTGTCACTGGGGATGAGAAAGAGAACCCTCGTACAAGCAAACACAGTAGGGAAGGAGAGACTTCCAACCTTTCTGTTATTCGGATGCGCTGAGCAGAGTCCGCCCCGTACCACTGGGATATCAAATACTGTGCAGGAAGTGCCGACAGCAGCACGCAGATCTGCAGAGCTGTGGCCACATTGATGTGAGGCATTCCAACGGCAAGCTTCTCCAAAGGCACTTCCCAGCTCTCTACTCTGAAAAGAGGAAGGGGAAAAAAAACAGGAGACAAAAACATGTAGCCGTCAGCTTTGCTAGCTGTGTAGTACTTAAAAGTTTCCTTCAGATTGTTTTGTTGGTTCACAAGGTAACATACAATCTGTACATGTGCCTTCCAGTTACATACAGAGAACACCTAAATTAAACCAAACTGAATTAAATTTGAGGGTACTTACAAAAACTAACGGAAGACCAAAGTAGACAGCGTCACAAAACAAAGAAAACGAAAACCTAGTTAAGAGTTATACAGACATCTCTTGCACCTGGAAGTAGGAAAAAAGGAACCGGGAAGTTGCATGGTTGTCCCATTTGCAATAAAAAGCTGCTCTCCACAAACAAAATTAATTGTGCTGCTTTATCATTTAATTAAGTGTATTAAACACGTCTGACATATCAGATTGATGGCCTCAAGAAAAATCTATTTAGCTGCAGCGATTATTGCACACACAACAGAACTGTGGCATTTTTCTTTCGGATCGAAGGCACGCGTAGCATCATACCAGGACGGTAACAGCACGTGCCACAGTCCCATCGCTGGACGGGAAGAGGATTTGGCATCGCCATTCATTCCACAGGCACCCGCCACACCTCACCACTGCATTAAGGTGCTCCTGCCGCTTCACGTTCCGATATTGGCCTTCAGACGAGGAGCACGTTCACTGTCTTTTTACACCTGCGAGGATTTTTCAGATCAGAACTGGGACCTGCTGAAATCTGAGATCTGTACCTCTCACGCAAGCGGGCTCAGAAGGTTTGCGGCAACCTTCAAAGAGCCACCTACACCCGCTCTCCGCTCTGCCCCATCGGTCCCCAGCAGCGGCTGTTGCCGCTGCCGCTGCTCTCTGGCAGGGTGCTCGGCGCGCGGGCGCGAGCAAAGGGTTTCAGTCCCTCCTCGCTCCTGCTGTCCGCACTCAGAAAATAACGTGGGCTCCTGTAACACGCCCAGCACACGCGTGTTAGTTTAGATTATTAGTTTATTATAAGTTTAATAATCTTTTATAAGTTTAGATTTATGAAAACTGCCTGGGAAAGGCAGCGGAGGTCACAAAACAGCACTGAAGGAGGCCCGAAGAATACTGTCAGGAACATGAAAACCCCTGCGCGCGTGATGAGCGGTGATCAGAGGCTGAATTTTTCGCTTCTGCACCCCCGCCTTCCACGCCCGCCCCGAAACAACCCATCCCCCCCCCCCTCCCCGCGGCGTCAGGCGGTACGGGTAGCCGTGCCGCTCCGCTCGGGTGTACCGGGGGGGGTACAGAGGACCGGCCCG
>Ga0181612_127138_pt1 | contig 13439 bp, 10 predicted proteins | sample HoacroProtozoa21_FD_119630 | JGI IMG/M metagenome (GOLD analysis project Ga0181612, IMG submission 119630) | Hoatzin crop microbial communities from Cojedes, Venezuel. Combined Assembly of Gp0051906, Gp0051904, Gp0051908 | reverse complement strand
ACCCTGCACTTGCCCTTGTTGAACTTCATCAGGTTCCTCTCTGCCCAACTTTCCAGCCTGTCCAGGTCATGCTGAATGGCAGCACAGCCTTCCGGTTTATCCACCACTCCTCCCAGTTTTGTGTCATCAGCTGAACTTGCTGAGGGTACACTCTGTCCCTTCACCCAGGTCATTGAGGAGTAAACTGAACGAGACCAGGCCCAGTACTGACCCCTGGGGAACACCACTAGATACAGGCTACAAAGCAAAAGGAGAAAGGTGTGTATGGCTTGTAGGGAAAAGAAACTGCAAACAAATTTTTCTTAAACCTTCACTTTATTGCATGTCCAACTATTACAGCCTGACATGAGCTCTTATTTTACATTTGTCTGCTAGCTAGCTGAAGGAACCCAATGGCAATTGTGCACACTGCTATGATTCATGTGAGTATATATACTCCTATCTTCTAATACTTTGCATTTCACTGTTGTGAAGGACAGAAAAATCTGATATTAGTATAGAAATATTAAAAGCAAAAATTTAACCCAGAACATGCTGACATATGGAAATTTATATTACACTGTTAAAAAACCCTATTATATTACACTACTAAAAAACCCTATTAAAACCAGAAATGTGCCATATATATTACTGATGTTCATCATAGAATCATTTCCAAGAAATAGAAATAATATGAGACCACAGATAACTGTGGTGTTGTCTACTGAGAACATACACTCGTCATTTGCACCAGAGATGGAAGAAAACTATTAGATCATAGTTCACACCCTGCAGATGGAGTAAACCATCTTCTGCTGAACAACCTCACAGATATTAAAGAGATGACACGTCATCATCTGAGGTCCATCCCTAAAAGCTACAAATTACACAAAATACACCCTGAAATGATCCTAGTGTATGTGTTGAAAATGTCACTGGAAATGCTACGCAGAGAAGCGATAGTTGTATTTCTAACTGTTTATAGCAATTCTAGTATAGCATCATTACTTATAAACTTGCACACGCACAAAAATAATCCTGAAATATCACTTTGTTTTTATGTTCTGTTTAGAATAAGTTATATGCAAAGACAGGTCATTACACGTTCCAGAAACATTTCCTCAGAAAAAAATTATAATATAATCAGGACGTTCAGCTGCCACCCCACTCAACTTGGACAAAGATGTAACAAAGAATTTTCCTCTCACGCATGGCGATTAAGTCTGCTTTGTACTTTTAAACACAACAGAAATCAGAAAAGTGAAAAAGTTGGCCTGTAAGGAAAAAGTTTATACAGACTAATTACTTAGAAATTTCTCTGCACTCTGACCAAACCAGTTTCTCACTAGTACACCAAACATGACAGCCACAAACCTTTCAAGAAAAGTGTAAGTCTCTCTGAATTTTTTCAGTATGGGTTAACAGCCGGACACAAGAGCAGGCACAAGACGATGTATCAGAAAAGGCTAGACTGATCTCAGGAGATCCCCAGATTGCTCGCTCCCAAAATTGTTGCTATTGTATCCAAAAACGATTTTTCAGAGTTTCATCACATAAAAAAGGAGAGGTGGACTTCTATGACTTATCAGTCCGATTATTCCCAGTTATGCAAGTCAATAGCCAGACAAGCTTTTTTTTCTTCCTTCGTTACAATTGTTAATACAATTTAATATGCAAAATTGCAGTACTCCCAGACCATATTATTAAAAAGCTCATAAATTCCCTCAGGACAAAGGTAGCCTTATCTACTTCAATACTATTATTTTTTGAATTTTAACTAGCACAAGACACACACAAAAAAAAAAGGCATAAGAAAAGAAAAATGTACTTGTGAACTCTAGGAAAGGACAGAACCTTCCCATAAGTGCTAGAACAAGTACGACCAGAAGAGGTAGAGAAATAATTACTGGGAAAAGGTCACATAAATGCAACTTTGAAGCTCAGAAGTCACTGCATTTCTTCGCATTTTACAGATGTTTGGACACTAGGATGACATCAGGATCACCTTAAATAAATACAGCCGTCACATACCCTTTTGGCCTTCATTAACCACCGCACCATACGACACAGCTATCATCATACCTGGTGGACTGGGCTTTTCAGTCAGGGCTGGGTGACTCACCTCAGATGTACACCCTTCCTACATAATTTGAAAAGGAGCTGATGGGAAGCATAGGAAATTGGAGGACTTGCCCCTAACAGCAAAACTCATTTTAATATCCTAGATCAGAAGTTATCTGGGGCCTCAGCTGTCACTGTAGCCCCACAATACGCAGAGTTAAGGTTATCTTTTCCCAAAGCATGTCCTTGCCATCTTCCCAGCTCTTTAGGGATGGGTCTCCAGCCCATCATATATAGCGGATTTTCACTGAACTGTGATAGTGTCTCTTATTGTGCACTTAATGTGATTCCTGCTCCAAGCAGTTTATTCTTTTGTTGTTATTTTTTAAACATTAACAATTACAAAATAAAATGCAAAACCAACCTGTGGAGCAAGAACATGAGCCCAGATGCTCCCTAAAAAGGTCTAATACATTACATTAGAGTTCTAAACTTGCCTGCCTTTCTGTAGCCCAGTGAGTTTTTAATTTCTACTGCAGAATGACACTATTTGAATAAGGAATGGAAATCAATCTATTTGTATACAAAACTTGACCATGAAGAGGCAATTACAATGCCTTTTCGACTGGGTTTGGGCAGAGATGCCTCATTTTTTAGATCTCACTGAGTTTCAGGCATGTGGTGCAAAGTGTGTGGCTCAGCCCTTGCAGGCTGCAGCCTCAGGTGCAAACGAGCAGCTATGCAGACTGGTAATTTTAACTGCACACCACCACAGCAGCACCCAAGCTGGCAGCCACCTCTGGAGACGGCCCAGGACACTACGTGTCCCAGAGCAGGGTCAGCTACAGCCGCTCCTCCACAGATGAAGACTCCACAGCCTCTCTGGCAATCAGCTCCAGTGCTTAACCATCTCCCCAGTAAAAGTTTTTCTTCTCTTTACACAGAATTGCCTGCATTTCAATGTGCACCCACTGCCTCTTGTCCTGTGCCACTGGGCACCATCGAGAACAGCCTGGCTCCATCTTCTTTACTCTCCCACAAGGCAGTTCAACATGGATAAAATGCCCTTGAGTAGATAACCGTAATTGCACTGGCCCACCTCAAGCTGAAATGACTCTACACGCAGCAGCTGAGACAGACTTTAAGATGACAGACTTTGGGGACAGGCCCATAACTTCAGACACCATTAGTGCCTCCTTCCCCAGCACTCCCAACTTGTCTCCAAATGAAAAGCAGGATATGCTCCACAAACTTCACAGGTCTATCAGCATTTGAAATAGTTTATAGTATTCACACAACACACATTACAAAATTTCTTGATATAAGAACAGAAAAGACTGAAGATTTTATTGCCTTGTCAGATGTAAAAATTTATTTATGCTATTTATCAAGTGTTTAAATTTACACAAAAGACAACACTTCAACTTCAGGTCCAATTCTCCACCAGTAAGTCCTACAACAGAATACCCTTGACACTTCCACACACAATTTTTACAGGATGGCTTAGAACAGCAGAATCTCATAAATAACGGCCAACTTCACAAGCCTGCAGGTCACTACCTCATTAGTATTCCTCTACTGAGCATGACCCACAGAACAACGGAAGTCTTAAAACCATTTTAATCCCCAAACACTATCACTACTGCACTCGGAGCATTTAAATCACATTGCCCTGCATTAGTAACACCAAACATTATAACTAAAGATTTACCACATCTTCCCCTAACAAAACGCCTTTTTTTTTTTTTAAACATTAGAGAGAACTGTGCATCAACACAACAAACAACTGCAAAATACACAATCATCCATTTGGCTTGGTTTTCCAATAAAAATAACATCAGTCATCTATTTGTTAACTGCACCTCTTGTGTTGTACTCCTTTCCCCTCCCCTCTCACTTAGGAAACTACACTAGACCACGCAGTTTAACTGTAGCACTGAGGTAGCATATTTTAATTGAACAGAATAATACATCTGCTATTGTGCCTCCTCTCCTTTAAAGCACAAGAAAAAATCCCCACAGTTATTCAATTTCTTTGGAGAAGACAGGCATATAGTTCATTTCCAACAGCCACTCCATTTTTTAATTCAAAGCACAAAGCATCTTTGAATGGTAGGTACATTATACCAGCTAGAACAAATGAGAACATATACAAGAAAGAACTATGTCAGTTGTATTAGAACTATGGTTACATTTTAGCTCTATGGCACCTATTGTTCCCTTCTATGAAATGCATCTTTACAGTCTCTGAAATTTAATTTCAAAAGACTAGGATCCTGAAAAAGGGCAGCTGTGCCTCAGTTCTTCTAAATGATTTTCACGCTCTCTGCAGAAAGGGTCAAATAATTACAATAAAACCAAAAGAAATCAAATGGACCTAATAAAATCAATAGAAATTAGCAACATGAGTATATTAAAAGAACCGAAGTTAAGGCAAAAGATATAACATGCCTGAATGAACTGAGAGCACTTTCCATTCCACTTAAAAGTTAGAGCTGGGACAGCCTAAAAAACATAAAATCAATTAAAGAGTAGAAGCTTAGTTTCGTAACAACTTGAGACGAGCAGTATCTCAGCTTTGCCCTTCTGGCTAAAAGCCTTAAAAGAAAAAGCTGAAGTCAAGCTGTATCCAAGGCTGCAGCCTTAACACCCAGACTGTTCACTGAAGTTAACTCTTACAGATGCCTGTATATTTAGGTGTGAATAGTAAAGAGTGACCTCAAAGAACTGTAGTCATTTTCTGCTCTGCATGCCCTGCTGGTAGACATAACCTTGTTAAACTCTGTTGCACGATACACAATCCATACCGGATCTTTGAATCCCCCCTCTCCATTTTCCATGCAGCAAAGCAAAAATTTTACTGCAGTTAAAACCCCTTGAGTCAGCTGCACGCGTTAAGGGAAATTGATTTTTTAACACCTTGGAAAAGAGATTGAGAATGTAACTGACCTGACTGCTAAATAAACCCTCAGGAAAAACACTAAACAGCTGAGGAGAAAATGCATATGTTACAATGACAAATTCACGCTGTTTATGGAGACTTTAGTGTTAATCTTTCAAGTAATCCAAGACGAACTCCAACATCCGTTATAAAAAAATTTAAGGCTTTTATGAAGACCCACTTACATACAAAAGGAGTATTGAACAGAAAGAACTTGTTTACAGTAAATACAAACATCTAAAAAAATCTCTGAAACCTGTTTATACAAATACTAATAAATTCTTTAATATTTTGTACAACTAGAAGGTGCACAGGTTGGCATTCAAGCAGTCAATGCTGGCAAACATCTGTCAGACAATAACATGATTTACTTGGATAACAATATAGTTTAAAATGCCATAAATTAAAAAATAAGTTAGTTCACATTTTTTTTTCCCCCAGCTTTTATGTACATCTTAGTCTTTAATGATATCGTGTAGCCTTCTTCAGAAGCTCGAGGTCTTTCCGTCGGCTTTTGATCGCTCTGGCACAGCCATACTCTTCCAGTTGTAAAGGGATATACTTTTCTATCTGAATGAGCCCATGCCCAGCAGGACCAGTAAACAGCTTAATCCAGGATGGCTTAAAGTTTCCTCTGAAGCCCAGAAAGGCCAGGCTTCCTGTGACAAAAAGAAGCTCAGTGTTACCGCACCAGCCAAGCCTGTCCAAGCACAACACAGGACTAGCGGGGAAATTTCAGCTCCTCTGAAATTCTCCCCCCAGATTATTCAGAACATTAATCCACTCTCAGCTGCACGTGCACCAAGCAGGAAAATAATGATTTGCAATTTCTTTTTTCAATATTCGATATTAAATACTTTGAAATCTTAATTTGAAAACATGACTATCAGGACAGTTACAAAACCTGCTTTCTCAGACAGGACTTGTCCCAGGGCCCTGAATGGATGAGAGCTACCACATGTGGCCTATAAAGTCATTATCCCTCAAAATACCAACAGCTTCTAACCTCTACCTTTGCATTCTGTTAGAACAGGAAACACTAGCCTGGCACAGGAGATTGTTTAAAAACAGATTCGCTGAGTGAGGCACAAAATACAGGCTTTGGGAAAAAAGCCTGGGGCTCTTTTTCTGTAATCCACGGGCACAAAGAACTGCTAGTCTCTTCCTCTGCTTGCAACAAGCTTCACACAATGCCCTTCGGGGCAACAGGAAGGGTTTTCCACCCCATCTGCGGAAAGGCCGCCCTCCCTCCCTCTCGACAAGGGCTGAAACGCAGCAGCCCACACCAGCACAAACTGGCAACCATCCTCCGCCAGCTGCATCCTCTTCACACACCCCGTGAGAAACCCGCCACGCCAACATCGACACACAGACCAAGGCGGTGTCAGAGAAACATGCAAAATTTCCACCAACCGTTGCTCTGAAGATAAGGCGGTTTGGCTGTCCCCAGGGACATTAAGGCTTCTGATAAATTATTAGGAATTGCTACATCACCTCTTGTGCTCAGTAGAACGACAGACCTGCAGCAGAAATGATGCAGAGACAGCAGCTGTTATAAACAAAGTTTTTGTAATATTCAGCTACATACTTTCACAGCTGACTGGCCTCACAGTACACATGCTCTTAGAGCACTCATGCCATGTCATTTCATGACATGGAAACACTCAACCCTCTCTGAAAGCAGCACCTAGAAAAGCACCTGGCTACATGTGGGTTTTTTTCCAAACAGACTTTTAAATTTAACTTCAAAATCTTTGGAAAGTGTTATTTAAATATAGTTTAATATTTTGTGTCAAAAATCAAATGTAGCTGTTGGTCTGAAATTAGAATATTAGAATGCTGATTTTTCTTACACCAATGTTTTATCTTTCTTTAATGGTAAGCAATTTTCTCCCTAGACAGTGAGAGAACAGCGTGATATCGTCACATAGTTCTTGTCAGTGTCCTTAAGGGACCTTATTAAGCAAAAAGTTATTCTTGTTTTAAGCAAGGAAGTGTTATTATTACACAATGTTTAGTTAAAAACAATTTTTGACATGAAAGACAGGTGACACTGGAAAATTTTAAGCGTTCAAAATTTGAGTTAGCTTGTTTTCTCAAATAAGGCTAATTTGTCTGTTTAAATGCTCCTGTGTTTCTCTTTTCCCCTCAACTTAGATACACGTTTTGCTCACTGTCAGTGCACCTGTACATACAGGATTATTTAAATCCTTGTTAGAGAGCAGAGCTACAGCTTACAGGACATACTGGAAATAAGTGGTCATTAGACATACCTTTGTGGAATTCCAGATTTCAGATATCCATCTACACGTTTAATGTCTACTCCAGTAAATAATTTGTTTCCCGACACTGTGCCAACGCAGGCATCAACTACAACAATAAGTATACCATTATCCTTGAAGGAAAACATAGTGTCATTGACCTGAATGGGAGGAGAGAAAGAGAAAAGAACTTTTTCTTTCTTTCTTAAAGTTAATATGAATTTAACAGCCATTCTACTGCACTCAGTGTTAATCTTCATCTAGTTCAGACACTGTCGAGTACTAATTTCCTTACAAATACTTGCTTCTCCCTAGCATCTCCTCATTTTCCCCGTTGAGGGGAGGCTTTCAGTGGGACTTCTGAAATTGCACAGGAGCCTTTAGTCCCTAGCTTCTGTAAGGGAGATCACACATTTCAGGTGACTTACTACCTGCCTCAGTCATTGCTCCTGCTTCAGGAAGCTAAAATTCAGATACTGAACCACCTGGACTTCTTGGCAATAGTACAGTTGCTCTGTCTCTGCAGCAGCCCAGTTCCAGTCCAGTTTCTTCCTCCAGAGTGCTCTTCCTGCTCTGGGCATGGCACACACATTCCCACAGAAGTTTGCAGCTGCTAACGTTACACTGCTCACATGCCATTTCTCTGTCTAAATAACTCAAGAGTTTTACTATTTCAGCCAAGCTAACGCACTAACATTGCGGAATGTAAGCCACATACAGACTTGAAACTTTGTGGTGTGAGGATATCTGTAAATGCTATTTCAGTGTTCTATGCAAGTCTCCTTCAGCATCACAACAGAAAAGTCAAAGTAAACTATTTCTCATACAGTATCACATCACTAGACTCATAAAGACTGCATCAGAACAAATACAGAAATCTCTACAGATTCTTTAGTAACTGCCATTTGGAAGGAATTTACTAGAGCTTAATGGCTTGAATTACTCACCCCATTAACTCACCAACCTGTTCGCACAAAAAACAAATTTCAACAATAAAGACTTAACTAACAGGTTTGGGTTTTTTGGGTTTGTGTTTTTCTTTTTTTCTTTTTTTTCTTCAAAAGCAGCCATCAGTAAATGTATATCCATCCTGATTTCAACACGAAATCGTAAGATTTTAAACTCTCCCTTATTGGTAGGATTTTCTCTCCAGCAGGAAAGGATTCATGAACAAAATGGAGCTTTGGAGCCTCATTTTCTGAGGTTAAAACACCAGCTTTTTGACTTTGGTTTTTGAATCACGAACCAACAGTTTTCATTCAAGTGAAGGGAAGCGAGGCCAGCATTATGTAGAGCTGTACAAGTCTCGTAATACAAACTGCTAACAGAAAGATAGTTAGAAGAAAACCTTAAAGAATACTTACAGAAATAAATGCCTGCTGACCTCTGCTTAACTCTTTTTTACCAGATGAATTAATCTGCACAAGGAGGTAGTTTTTGTGAGGATCGCTGGTGAATACCATCTGGATACCAAAAGAAACACTTGAAGTACACGTATCCATGCGTCTTCAATACTTTATCATGCCAGACAATTTATAACTGAATGCACATGCCCCAAAACAAATGCATCCATTTGTCTGTGGCATTATTTATCACACTAGCAATGCTAATAAATATCATGATATATAGTGTAACCCATTTTATTCCTTACTTTCTGTATTTTTCTCAGTTTGTACAGCTGAAACGGACGCTGCAATTTTAAGTTCATGCTATTAAGCAAAGGTCCAAAAACGAAGAGAGAAGGCTGGCCAACAGCACATAGATAATCTGCAGCAAAGCTATCCTACACAGAGTACAGACAATACTGCAGTACAAGACGTCAGATCTATACATGTCCCTTCTCCATAGCACTCAGGGCGGGAGGTGAAGCAGTGTTTTTCAAAGAACAAAAACTGAAACCTTTGCGCTAGAAGAGACTCCATGCCTTCCGGCATACAGAAGATTAACAACACAACCATCACAAACTGCTAAATTCAGTGTTCTATGCTGATAGACTGAAATTCTGCCATAAAGCCAGCAAACAGCAACACCAACTACATCGTTCACAAAAGTTTTTGCTTATTTTCTTTTACCTGAGTTGTGCCGCATTTTGTACATGGTACAGTAGTTTTTACTGGCATCTGGCTTATGACAGTTGGTACTTGGTAGTACTTTGGGTAAGCTTTTGCCATGCAGTTACTGATTCCTTTTGCTGAATCTTTGGTCACAATCTTGATCCTTTCACATCCCTGAGATGAGCAATAACTGTGACCATCCCTATTATATTTGGCTTGAAGAAATAAAAACAGTAATCTACACAAAAGGGGGAAAAAGAATCTAGATCAATTGCTGGAAAGCTTTCCATATTACATATTCACTTCTGCACCACTCTTCAAACTTATTCAAAATATTTAGTTTATTAGAGTTAGGAAGTCTCTACTGACATATCTGAAATTTCCAAAATTAAATTGAAATTTAACATCACTATGAATGCACACGCTTTGAAAAGAACAGCCACTGCTCAAAACAGTGGCTTGCGGGAAACAAAAAACAAACTGAAAAGCATAAATGTTTTCTTTGATCATAGACCTTTGCAGATACACAGCAGTAACTGTTTGGATATTCAGCTTCACTCACCAGCACAGGACAATTATATTTGCAACATGTTGCAAATGTAATTGTCCTGTTGCAAATGCCTGGAAATGCAGTTTAGGGGGTAGTGGTCATTAACATTCACAGTACACAGAGACTGATAATTCTTCTATTACATATTTGACTTATCACTGTAGCTCTTAGACGAAAGAAAAATAAACATCTGTTCAAAAGCTACATTCATCTGTGTATTTACTACAGACAAAGTAGCAGATAAAAAACCAAAATAAATAAGAGAACAAATTATAAATTAGAGATCAACATTTGCAAAACATACAAGTTATGTACGTAGGACTTATTTTATTCAAAGTTGACCATATCTAACTTCTCAGAAGGATCTCAGTTGCTTCTGTCAGAAGTATTTTTGAAAGAGAAACTAGGACTTTGAAGTACTTTCAGGAAGGCTGAAAATGGATTAGAATTTTCAGAAATGCATTCTTAAAATGTTCTTGGAAATTTCTACAATTTTCAGTTTAACAAGAAGGCACAAATTTTCTTTGACAACTTGGAAGTTAATTCCTGAAAGACACTGCTCTGCAGCACGCCAGATACCATATTTTCCCCAGGCATGGGGTAGGAAATATCTATAGCAACTGTGGTGCTCTTGGAAAAGTATTACCATGACAACCACTGTATTTTGGAGATTCAAAGTCATATGAAGCGTTCTTTCAAATAGGCTTTGGTCTCCTTGGCTACAGCTTTCCTCTTATGCGGTATCTCAATTAGTTGCTTTTACCACTATGAGACTGGACATTTTAAGGTTAAAGAACATCCTCCAATAGGGTCAAGTTACAAGGAGTTACCCAGTACTGTTGTCAAAGTAAAACTTCTTGTCTGATCGATTCTTTTCAAGCTCCATCATTGAAGATACAGGCATGTAGCGCTCCACCTTGCTCGACAGAGCAGATGACCGCCTTTGAAAGGTTTCCAATATTATAACAAAATCAGTATTTGGTTGGTAACAAAGACCGACACGAATCCAGTCATTCCTGAAAACAAAATAAAATGTACGATTCATAGTAGGACTATGACAATATGCAGCAAACAGATCACTCAAAAAACAAGTAACAGGAACACAAAAAGCTCCCAGATCCTCAACCAGAAGATCTTTCTCCCCCTCTCTACACAAAGCATTTCCTTAAATGCTATAGTAACTTTGATACTCTCAGGATACATTTGATTTTATACTTGTTAACGTTTAATGAGTTTATGTGACAACAAAATCGAGTATGCTAAACTATCCAGCTGCAATTTTGCTCAACTTCACTATTTGCACATTTTCTTCTCAAAAGGATTTTACTTAGAGACACTGTACTGGGCAAAAGCTTAATTTTATGTGCAGGTTTATTGCCCAATCTCTTGCTTTTTATACTTTAACATTTGTATTTACAAAAAAAAAAACAAACACCCAAGATCCAGTCTTACTGATAGCTGCAAAGTCTCAAACATGCTAACTGTGCCAGACATTAATTCAGTATTGCCTTATGGATCAACAACATGAAAGAAAATAAACGTACTTGTTGAAGTTAATGAGATAAAGATAGGTGACATTCGGAGCCTTTCCATTCCAATGTATTGTGTAGCCCTTTTGGAGCATCACTACTGGCTGGTATTGTTGAAAGACAGCTCTCTGATTAATACCTCGAAGAACCATGGGATTGGCTGGGTACTCATCTCGTACGATAGTCATGGAAAGATTCTGTCCATTCCAGGTTTGGACATAAACCTATATGATATTAAGGAGCATGAAAAGAGGAAAGATTTGGACACTGTGCAAAAGAAAATGAAATAGTGAAGAATAATCAGTATATTATTAGCCAAAATGCTGCAGTCTGATGTTCTGAGTTATGCAATACACAAATATCTCCTGAATTTTTTGGTTTAAATTTTGCCCATTTTACAGACAAAAAATAGGGAGGAAAAGGGGAAAAACAATATATGGGAATTAGCTATGGCACTCAGCCAAAATTGTATAGAACAGGAACCTAATGGGAGTCAAACCCATGTGAGATTTATATTCAGAAGGTGGTATTTACATTTATAAATGTATTGGTTAAAAAAAAAAAGAAAAATAAATTTAAAAGCCCTGTAAAACCCACTATGTGAAAAAAAGACAGACAGAACTCCAGTGGAAGAAAACACCTCCAACACAAAAACTTTTTAGCAGATAGGGCTGCAACATAGAACTCCTGGCATGCACTCACATTTGATTTTACCTTGCAGCATCTAATACTGTACTCCCAGTTTGCATGCTGAAGGGAACAGGATATACACAACTGGCTGAAAAGTGTAATACGCATAAAAGTATTTTTAAAACTTCAAAGAATTTTGAAATCCAAAGACAGATAATTTCACAGCTCCTACACTCCCCCTGCACCCACAGGTTGCTCATATTGTAGATTTGCCCCAGACAGAAAGCTAGAAGAGTACTAGCCTGTGCATAGCTCCCGCTGCAAACTACTCCACTCCATTCTGTAATATTAATGCATTTGGGGTGTTGAATCAAGTAATTATCCATTCTGCCCACATAGGTATCTTTGTAGTCAGTCACTGAACCATCTAGATCATGGAATATTGAATTCTTGTCACCATCCAGATCTCCTTCTTCAAACCAGGGACCTGGTTTTCCAAAGAAGGCTTTCAAAGAAACCTGGCAACAACAATTAAAATATTTATTTTTTCCCCACGGCAAAGTACAAAATATCACTTGCACACCTGTAGAAACAGGAATTTGACAAAGTTGATTAAAAACCTTACGGGCAAAGGCAGTAGAATCTTGGAAACAGATATTTTGCTTTTTAATAATAGGCTCAGGTCAGCTCTTGGTTCTGAACAGTGTTAATATTTGCAACTGAAAATCCATTACTAAGGATATGCCAAACCTTACAAAAATCTCCTTTCAGCTTTACCATTAGCCATGAAAGAGATTGTTCTTGCCACATATCCTACATCTCCTTGGTTGTTTGTTTGTGGATTTTTTTTGGCTCGGGAGACAAAGGGTACACACTGGGTGACTTCCACCCAAGAGAGAAACTTTGGACTGGGGATGTATAGAAAAGATGATCTAGGGCCCTTGGATGTTAATTTTAAAATACAGCATGAAGAAAATAAAGCCATTTGCAAGAATAAAAGAAAACTTGTAACAAACTTACATTCGGACCAAACTCCACAAGAGAAATGTTGTTTTTCGGTGTCATCTGCCATGGATTTTTCATCAAAAACCCAACTGCGCTGGTAAATCTGTCTGGAGTTGGCACAAAGTTTTTGAATGTGCACTTGGTAAGGTGAATAGGCCCATCATAAATTTGAAAGCCTCTGATTGGAAATGTCCTGTTAATGCAAGCAAATATTTATAGCATCCTGTAACAAAACCCATGATGAATGGTAAGTCTGAATCTGTGTCACAAATACATTTCCTCTCAGAACGATCAAGAAAGCAACACGAAAAGAATGACTTGCAGGTTAGAACTTAGTATAGGTAATCCTGTTTCTGCACTTATGTAATGAGTCAAAAAAATCTCCCACTCTTTTGAATTTTCCTGTTAAAAGACCTATCACTGTCCATT
>Ga0181612_122510_pt1 | contig 13440 bp, 8 predicted proteins | sample HoacroProtozoa21_FD_119630 | JGI IMG/M metagenome (GOLD analysis project Ga0181612, IMG submission 119630) | Hoatzin crop microbial communities from Cojedes, Venezuel. Combined Assembly of Gp0051906, Gp0051904, Gp0051908 | reverse complement strand
TGAGTATATTGCTCTCCCAACTGATACTGAAGCAAATAGAAACCAGTTAACAAATACCACCTCCTGCCCCCCCCCCCCCCCCCCCCCTTTTTTTTTTTTTTTTGTAAAGCTGCATATCAAGCAGCATCAGCCTCAGCAGCAAGAGGACTTTCTGTCTGCTGGGCTTTCAGGTTAGGAAAACAACTCCTGCTACCATGACATAACAAAGTTTTCAAACTTGATGTTGCAGAGAGAGGCATGCACACAAGTCAGGCTCTACTAAATCAGCTGATGAGTTTGTGTGCTTAAGACTCAGGGAAGTCCCTGCATGTTGCTGGGCATTTGTTTTGGTTTTCCTCTTTAAAAAGTAACAAATATCAACCTTTCAACCCTAGGCAACACAAGCTGGGCACCAGAACAGGGTCCAGCACTCCTGAAGGCTGACCCAGCCATCCCACTGGAGAAGCTGCTGGTTCTTTCCCACCAACTTCTGCTAATGTTCTCGTAATTAAACATGGCCAATTCTGGTCCAATTAAAAAGAAAAAGCCCAACAACAACCTGATAAAGTAAAGGTTCCTTGACAGCTTGGATTTCTTCAATTCTGCTGAATATTAAATGTTTAAATTATGATGAAAGTTTGCCTAAATAATGTTATTTCCTCCATGAAGCAGCTATTCAACAGAAAGTACAGCAAAGTAGCAAAAGGCTTCAGTAAAAAGAAGGCAACAAATTTGCCTGCAAAATGTATTTCCTGCACTGGTTTTATTCTGTTTATGCGGCTGACATACAATTTCTGTTTGATTGAATGTACCACATATTAAACTGTTCTGGACAGGAGTTGTGCACTGAAAGCAGCTGATAATATTACCGGGCAGTTCAGAAGGTGTCCCCTGCAGTGAGACTCCTTGCAGCCTGGAACGCTGGTGCTTGAAAGACATTAATAGAATTGCTTGTACTTGAAGAGCAATTAGATATTTTTCTTTTCCCTGTTGAGATCTCACCCTGCAATCTTTGCTCTTCGCTGCTTTGGGTCTATTCTTTGTGGGCTGTTGTAACGCTATTACCCATCTAGATGCTCTGTGTATGAATTGTGGCTCAAGTTTTGTTCCTCCACTGTTGCCAATTTTTCAGGGGAAAAAATCTGTTCACGTGAGCACCAGGGTGTTTTATTTCAGTAGAGTCTATTTTAATGTTCATACCACTTAGCACAGACTAGAGGTGGCAACTTCAAGGAAGTCTGGGGCAGAGCTTAGGTGCAGTATAAGCTGATGGCATCACCTGAGACCGAGTCTGAAAAAAGCCATGATTACCTGCGTGTACTTTTTAAAAAACCTTTAATACAGGTATTTCTGCATTTTTCCAAGGCAAATTGGAGGTGCAAAATGACGCTGCACTTTCAAAAAGAAAACACAGCCAAATTTGTCCTTGAAATCTTAGTGACTTCGCCTGGACACAGAGAAACAGACTCATGGTTCTGCCGAGAATGTCTGAAGTGTTAAAGAGGGGCTGGCAGGGCTGAATCCCACCCGCAGGAGATGCAGGAGGGATCCTGTGTAAAGCCCCTGGCCCCATACCAAGTGTCCCTACAGATCTCCGCTGCACCTTCCCTCCGCTCTGACAGGCAGTATGGCAACTGGAGGGGATGTGTGTGACCTGCGTGACTGGGAGAGCTGTTCTGGGGACAGGATAAAAATAGCACCAAACCTCCGTGCTCTCCTGTTCACCACATAAAGTCACATACATGAAGGTTTTCATCCACAAATGCCGTATAAGATGCGTAAGCGGGAAACTGCAGCTTGCCATAAGGTACAAGACACAAAATTATAAAGCACTGAAACAGCTTGTCAGACATTTGTATAGGCAGAGTTCCCACAGCACATAAGAAAAAGCTCCATTCATCAGGGCCCTGGCTTCAGGATGAATTGCAGGAATTGCTCTGTGCGCATCCTCTGTTAGAGGTTCACACTTGTTCCTCTGACTTTAAAATCCAGGAGTGGATTGTCTTCGTAGAGGCAGAGCTGAGGTAGGAAGAAGCTGGGGAGGCGTATTCCAGTATTTCAGTGTAAAATGTGTTTATTTAACATGTAAATATTCTTATTTTGAGTAAGGTGGTGATACTAAAGATAAAAATTGTAACATAGAAACACATCAAAAAGGTTACAAACCCTCATTCCCGATCTTCCGGTTTTCAGCACAAAGAATATTCCACTATAGCAGGTCGTTGCTCTGCAGCCTGTTCGCAGCTGAGGTGCATCCAGTTGGCTTGGTAGATATCACTCAGACCAGATTAAACTAATCCCATCCACAGATCTTGCCAAGGAAACACTCAAGCCCTTCCATCTTGTTTCAGGATCAGATGAAGACATAAGAGCTGCTAGACGAAGAAATCCTCGTGGAGAGGAGCAGAGGGTCTGGGGCTTTCCGTGATGGGGCAGCCTCAGAAATCAAAGGTGTCAAAGCAGGAATTCCTGAAACAAACAGTTCCAAAAGTGGCACGTTCCTGGAATCAGCCTGCAGGGACGGACGCTGCCGGACAGTCCTGTGGGGCTTTGGGCGGCCCAGGTTTCTTTGTTCCCAGGTGGTTGAACAGTACCCATCCTTAACTGATAGTACGGTGCCTTTCTTCTGCCCATTGTCTCGTCTTATCTAGCCACAGTCACTGGGACAGGCATTGCCTTTTAGGGCTTGCTTACACAGCGGAGTTGACGATTCTGCAATAGCTACGGCAGGATGACTTCATGTGAACGCGCTCATTCCACAGCGGCTGGTACAGCTCCTGATTCATACCATACCTTAACTGGAGTAGCGTCAGTATGTCAGTGTGCCTGACAAAGTTAAGCGAGACCTGGGACTCAGTTCAGGGTTTCTAGCCACTTCTCGTTTACAAAGAATTCGGCTTTAAAGAAAAGCAGTTGAAATGCGCCTGAGAATAACAAATAACAAATGAGTAAATCTTGCTCCAGAGCCATATAACACAATCAAAAATAGTGAGTGATGTGTAAAGCAAGTCTATCTAGTCACTGTACAAAAAGAGCATGCATTTCTACTCTATTGGCATGGGTATATAAAGCAGAATTAATTGATAAACATATCAATTAATTGATAAACATTATAAAAGCCTTAAACAAAGCCTTTTCAAAAAATAGAGTAATCCAGCCAGACAGTGTGAAAGGGACTGTTGCTGTTGTGGGGCCAGATTAATTCGACTATCCCTACCCCTAGCTAGAGTTATTAAAGGATAAAAGCTTTGAATGCTGTTGCAGAGTTCAATGAAAACAAAAACTTTTACTCAACATATAGAAACTCTCAGAAATGCAAACGAAGCTTTAGAATGCATAAAGATGGCAAATAATAATGGAATATTATGGTTCTGCTTAACAAATTACTTCTTTGCATGCAATTACTGCATCCTGGTCTGATCTGAAAAGTGAGAGTAGAACTAGAGCTCAGAGAAAGGTGTTAAGGATGAGCAGAGGCCCGCAGTGACTTGGAGCAGGGCAGCTGAAAGAGGAGTAAACAGGGAACTGGGCAGACAGGGGCGAGGAATGGTTTGGGCAGGGGCTTTTTCTCTGGGGTTGGGTCGTGAGCAACTCTGGTTGCATTTCACTTGGGGGAGGAAGCGCAAGACAGCCACAACAGGGAGGGAAAGCTCTTGGTTTGTTTCATTTCCCCCAGTCTGCGTTCCAGTTCTTGTGCCCTGAGCGTTATACAAAGTACACGCTCCATACCACGATTCACACCACCACATCTTCTCAGCTCCGACAGAAACGCTTTCCCCAGCCTGAAACACTGCTCCGACGTGCAAGCAAGCCTTCCCGCCGGCAGGCCTGCCCTGCCCCAAGCGCTAGTGCTTGCCTTCCAGGCCTCCCCGTGCCGGAGGTCAGTTGACCATTGCAAGAACAATAAGGATTTTTAGGGGCATTATGACTGGGTTAGTAAAACACAGCTGCCCCTGAAAGTCCCTCATTTTTCTTGCTGCCGCTCAGTCCGTCCCTAGGAGGGCAGAGGTCTGACAGGGTCCTCTCTCTCCAGCATGGCTGTGCCGTCTCACGCTGGCACACACGGCTCTGCTGGTGTGCCCGGTGACCAGCCGTGACACGGCCAGCGGAAGGTGTGGAACCGGTGTCATCCCTGCAGGCTCCCTCCTAAGCAACCGCCGCGCTGCGTTTCATCGTAACGCCAGATGGCTCGTCTGTCACTCGGCAGAAATGCCATCAAACAAAGCCTGGCACAGCTAGCTGCAAGCAGCCCTCAAATACTCCAAAGCACTGGGGCAAAGGGAAATAACACCTTGTCCTGCAAACATGTGCCGTGTTGGCAATCAGATGAGCACAGGCGCTTGGTCCAGGAGAAGTGGAGACCCCAGGGCTGACCAGCTCACTGCGCAGGCAGCGCCACGCATCTTGTGCTCGTGCATCGTAACCCTCAATCTGCAGGGTGCTTAGAGCTAGGGTTTTATTTAGGGAATTACTACTGATTTCTCAACAACTTTCACCTTAAGATCTGAAAAAGACCTATAAGTTCCCTACTAAAAATGTGCCAAGTAGTTGGCTGGGAATTTTCAACCGTCACTCACAAGTCCTCCTGGAAATCCCAGCCCAGCATACCCTCAGGGCAAGGAGCAACACTTTCCTTTTAATTCATCAGTAATTAGAATTTTGGTGGAGGTGGACGCAACAGAAACCATAGGCAGGTTCCCACAATTCTGCTCCATTGTCTCCCCATGAACTCTCCTGCTGGGACTGGCCCCGTTCCCGTGGTGGCCTTGCATGTGTCCCTGCAAGCTGTCACCCTAGCAAGGGACTCTGTGACATGCTTGAGGGCTTCCATGGCATTTGTGGCAGAGCAGGGAACTCCTGAGGGCTCTCAGGGCTCTTCTTTTCTTTTTTTTTAATTGCAGTGAAGACATCATGTCCCTCAGCAAAAGACCCTTTTCCCCATTCCCAGTTACAGGCTAGGAAGAACAGGAGTGGTTGAGTGCGTGGAAACCTGCGAGGCGGCATGCGAGGGGCAGCACAGCGATCTCGCAGAGCGCGGCTCCCCCTCTCCCTGCCTGGGCCCAAGAGCTTGCTGGCCTCAGCCGGAGTGTTAACATTCAGCTCCGAAACGACGAGGCTGAGTTGCCACATTCAGCCGCACAGAGCAGCATCTTGTTTGCTGCTGCAGTTCAAACATGCCATCTCCAGGGACACGCACGGCAGGCTGGCACGGCTGCCCTGCACGCAATGGAAATGCCGAGGCTCGGGGCAGTCACACAGATCCCAGCCGTGTGCCACACAAGACAAATATCCTCACCCATCCTAACAAGGGATGACGCTCTGCAGTAGCAGGCAACCTGGCATCCAAAAAAACCCTGAGACCCTCTCATTACTGTACAAAGCCACACCTTATTTTCATTTAGAATTTCTTCTAAGGCTTGCAAGTCAAATGAAAGCAAACCCTATGCCCTGATTTGGTAATAAAACATGAGCCATGATTCTGATCCAAATACTATTAGCAACTTTGAAAAAATTACAGCAGCAGTATAATAATAATAAAAAAAAGCAGCAGCCCTCTGAATGCTAATGACGTTGGTGTCCTAAATGAAGCATAAAAGCCAGAGCCTGCAAGAAGCAAAGCATGAGTCAGAGCGTCAGCAGTCCCACACTGAAAACAGCACTCACGGCTGCTTCATTCATTTAAGGAATCAATTCCTTTGTAATGAGCATCAAGTAGTTTTTAGGACTAAAATTAAAATGAGATGCATGCTGTTATTATTTTCAAAAGTTCTTTTTCTTTTTTCTTGGATTGACAATAAACAACTCTTTGTAGTCGGACGGAGCCCCAGGCAAGGACCAGGTCCCTGCAGCACTTGCTGTTTTACCAACATGGAAGAAAAGCTGATGAGCCCCTGCCCCAGGGAGACCACAACCTCCCCAGCAGCCAGGACCCCACCACAAGCAGACAGAGCACGCCCCAGGTACAGAAAAGCAGGTAATTGGAGTCGTTGCAGATTTCAGCCTGGGTAGGCTATCTCACCTCTGATTTTATATGACTCGCATTGGGTCGCTGGCAGATTCCAGCGAGGCTGGACTTGTGCTGCTCCGGGGAACCCCTTCACGGAGGCTTTACGTGTTCCTTCTCGACTGCAAAGCCAGCACGAGGCTGTGTGTGCCAGAAGAGGGGAACACAGCCCAAGCTGCTCTCAGCTCCCTGCCGCCCCACTTCCACAATCAGATTTTCATCATCGGAGCACAGATCTCTAGCCTGCACTGATGTTATCAGGACGATTTGGGAGTGAAGTCTTTTTGGTGCATTGGACTTGAAACTCGGAAAACGCGAGAACAGCACAAAATTAAACTGAAGGTAGAAAATGATTGCAGTTTCTAGAATTTTTCCAGCTTTAGTCATTGAAGGGGATTGTTAGAAATGGACAAAGGGCTGTTTCCCTTAATTTTTTTAAGTGTGAATTTTGTCTTGACAGTTTCCTTTCAGAAACAAAAATTGAAAACAAATTGTCCTATACACAACACAAAGGGACAGATCCTCAGCTGGAATGGACTGGTATTACCAAATGAGTAACACCCACTCACAGGAGAGACTCTGGCCCTCTTAACAGCAGCAGCAGATCCCACTCTGCCCTGCAAGAGCTTCAGCCTCTGGTTTTAGACGGCAGCAGCGTTGGTTCTAGGTAGCTTGAAAAAGATGAAGGGTGCCTTCAGAGAAGCTGCAAACACAGCAGGACGCCAAGGACTCTGTGCACTGTACGTTTCCCAAACCTCGAGCTGACTCCAGGTGCATGAGCCAGCGGACACAGTAAGAAAATAACTGATACCAGCGTGGCCCTGAAATTAATGAGCTGCTTCAGAGAAATGCTGGCAAAGCAGGCTTCCAGAAACCACTTACATGTGGAGTTTACTTTCTGAAAAGAAGCTTGTCTCAGATTTTTGTCTCAAATCAAAGATCGGGCTGATCACCATCTTGAAAATGACATGAGAGGTCCCCAAGAAAATATTAACTGTGCAGTGCAGCAGAACGAATGCATGACTGTGATCCATCCCAGACAGTCCTGCCGCTGAGAGAGACTGCAGCACAGCAGAATTACACCTGACGTTTGGGAAATGCCATCAGCTGTGAACAAGTTATAAGAGCGGCAGTTACTGGCTTTGGGTCCTGCCCGCAGGACTCTCATCGGGCTGTCCTTTGTGCGGGCTCAAGCATGCTCCAGAAGTGCCCATGTTAGCTGGGTTCGTTAGTCTCCCTCACCCACAAGAAAACAAAAATACACTCATTAGGAAAATTCAGGAAGTCTCTCACTTTGCCAAGGAACAGACGATGAAAGTTGCTGTTGCATTGCTGCTGTCTCCAGCGGCAAGAGCTGCCCAGCCCCTGCGCAGAGCACCGAGCTCCCTGTCCTCACGGCTCCAGCCGAGTGCCCTGCAAGAGCCAGCGCGCAGGAGGGTGCACTGCACCGCGACCCGAAAGCGAACACGCACCTGAGCACTGATGGACCAGCACCCATCCCTGGGAGCTGACCAGGGGTGGGTTTGGTCACATGCATTTTGCATTTCACTTCCTTTGCAACCCTCGATTTGGAGCGTCACTTCTCCTCCCTCCCACCCCGCCCCTAGCATCAGCAGAGGAGTTGGAAAGCCAGAGTTATCTTTAGGAGATGGTACACTGAGGTCCTGTTAATTTTGACTGGATGCCTTTGACAATGACAAGGTTGGATAATCAAACATTATGCAGACTTTCCATGGAGGCTGCTTTGAAAACGAGCCTCCCACTATTCAGCAACGTAGGATCCAACAGTTCGAACAGTAACGTTTGATGCTGCACTGACTTGCCTCATTGTGGTGACCTCACTAGTGCTTATATGCAGAGGCCTCGTAGAACAAGGAAATTAAAGCAGCTAACTGACTTTACGTATATAAAATAAAACAATTAGTCATCAAAAAGTCTTCTAGAGGCTGCTACATTACACCCACCTTGAGTGGCAAGAGGCCATTATCTGTCCCAGGCTGGCAAAGAAGAAGATGGCAGTGCGGCCTGGTCAAATCTAATGGCCAGACGAGCACGGCAGCAAAACACACCCAGAGTAACTCAGAAGGGAGCTGCTGGTGTGGTGACTGAGGTATGAAACTGGCTGGCACAGGGAAGAGGACAGGAAGGGAGAACGCTAGGAGGAAAACGCCAGGGGAGGAGCTCTGGCTGGAAGGGCCTACATGGCTTCTAGTAAATTCACCAGGGCACAGCCAACCAGCCCAGTCCGGCCACAGCTCTCCTACTAAAGTCTCTTAGCCACCAAAAGAAGGAGGGCCACGTCCAAACGGCCTACTGATACTGGTCCCTGGCCCATGCTGACTTTCAGACCATATCCAGGATCGGTTAGAAGAGTCCCAGGCCAAGCCTCTGCCCAGGACCATGCTCAGGACACGGCCATCAGCTGCTGGGTTTCCCAGTGCAGCTGTAACCCGAGGGTCTGGTCCCTGTCACAGGGCACAGCAGTGCTGGAGACACCCGAGCGGGTTGGTGGGCGTACGGACAGCAAGCAGCAGTGCAGAGATCCCTGCCAGGCCCCAGGGGAGCGCGTTACCGCAGAGCTCTGCTTGGAAAAGCAGCTGTGCTGCTGGCATCACCCTGCCAGTGCTGCCCCCAATTCTGAATCTACCTCAGCTTTGACCGGGCAAGTTAAGAGAGAAGCTGCCAGCCAGAGGCTTGGGCTTTGCTGGAACAGAATCTGGTCTGGGCGGCATTAAAGGAAGTGAAGAGTTATAGGAGAGCAGCAGGAAATTGCCCAGCAAAAGGGATTTTTAAATAATTTCACTTTAAACAAAACTAAGGCATTGCCATAAAGTAAATGGCCACACCTTGCTACTTACGCGGTTCTGCTTAACGAGACCAGCTTTTCCATTGCTATTCAAATATAATGAGACCTGGGTGCCTAACCAACTCTTTTAAGTTCATTTCCAAACACCAGCCAAAAATCACTTTCTGATTCACCACTTTCTCAGGCACACCAGTATTTAGAGAATGCCTGCAGGCTGGTACTGCACTGTACAAAGTATGTAAGTACATGTTTAATTACTCCGGGGACCGAGGATGTGATTAATCATATGCTTAAAGTTAAGCATATGCTTAAGCATGCTACTGACCCGGAGCTTTAAGTGGATCTATCAGGTATTCTGGTGCTCCCCATTTTCCAGTTCTTTGAGGCTCAATAAGTGGAAAGAACATAAGAATATTCATGTGGCCATACACTCCAAATAATTCAGCCAGAATCTGGCTTCTGAGTTATTTTTTTTAAATTACAACTTTTGTACCTATTCTCCCCATGTTCCCACCAGTACCAATTATGGATATTACAGTAGTATGTATATTATCACAATGCATTAGCATGAAAACATGAGCATTCTCAAGCTTTTAAAAAAGCTTTGGGCTTAGTTTTTACTTTGCCTGAATAGGACTTCAGGTAAGAACTTAAGTTCATTTCATTTGCACATTTTAGGGATCAGTTCCCGTATGTCTGAGCAGTGTACAAAGTCCTAAGAAAAATATGAATCATATCATTAAAACTATGGCCCCTGCTAGCAGTGGACTCATCACATGGAAGAACTCAGGCATAAAATATGCATCAGCTATGGGTGGTCACGTAAATTCACATTTCATTAGCTACAGCGTCCATGATCCTGGGGATTTTTTTCACTACACTTTTCCACATTTCCAGCAAAGGCTTATTGCTAGTTCACAATAATTTCAGGAAGGTCAGACTGTTATCCATTCCCCAGGGAGGAGCAAGCAGAGGAGACTGGGACCTGGAAGGTGCTTTTTTTTTTTTTAAGACACAACTGCCTCATGTTGCCTCTATGACTAAGGAAATCCCCGCTCAGGGAGGCTGGGCGGACCAGACAAGAGCCGCTTCTCAGGGCAGGTGTGTGACCCATGTGCGCTGCCAGCTGGAGCATCGCAGGCTCAGGAACACCCATGCCCAAGTTCACCCAGTAAAATCATTTCATATTGACAAGCCAAGAGACTTCAATTAGAGCATAGCATGTGCAAATCAATTTTCAGCAATGAACTGAGAGCTCACAGGATTTGATTACAAGAGAGGAGGCACGTGTCTCTGAAGGAAGCCTTCTTTGAGGAAGAAAACAGATACAATAATTGATAAACATTTTGGCTATTCCTCCCAACTAGTCCCATCACATGCTGTTTACCACCAGTACACTAATGAAAAGCGCCTGTTTTGGATAGCAGAGCACGCCAGAGCAGAGAAGACAACGCGGTCCCCAGAGAGACGGCTGGCCGAGCTCGCGTGCCCTCACTCTTCTCACAGCACCAATATGGCACCCTCGAGCTTTTAAACTATGCTGTTCTCTGCTTAAGATGGTGGTCTTTTCTTGTAAGTTTACAGCTTTTTTTTTTTATATGAAATGTAGTAAAATCTTCCACAGAATAATGAAGTCTGTATTGTTACTTATTTTAGGGACATGGTTTAGTGGTGGAATTGACAGTGTTACGTTAATGTTTGGACTCGATGATTTGATGGTCTCCTCCAACATAAACGGTTCTATAATTCCGTGATCCTATGACTAGGGAACCTAGCCTTAATGCTGTAGGTGTGGGAGAACTTACATGACTTCTTCTCTCATTTCAGCATTACTTCACAGTGGTAACTCTGAAACGTATTTTCATTTTCATGTCGGGGACCAGCTTGCCAGACAGAGGTTCAGTAACCACTGAGAATGCTCACTGGTTTTGGGTCCAACCCGATACATCCAGAAGCTCCTTACAGCAGTAAAAGTCACAGGACCACCCCCCTCATTTGCTGAATGTCATTAATTAAACTACACGAGATTTGGCAACATGAAGTTGAGCTAATGTTCTTACAATTGCTGATAGTTTTGAGCTATAAGAATAGTTTAGAGAAACCCAGTTCACTTGCATATAGATTGAAAGAAAGTCCCAGCAACATTCAGAAAAGCTGAATTGCGTAAGCACGCACGGGTGTCAGCTGGCGTTCAGTGCCTGACCACCACAGTGACTTGTGACAGGAGCAGCTTCACACCTACAAGTTTCAGACCTCTGATACCAAAGCCATCAAGCGCATCTAAGAGTTAAGTGAAACACATGGTTAAAAGCCTTGCCCTTTGCAGAATTTGTGTGGGGAGCCGTAAGTCTTGGCATCTGTGACTAAATGTAGACAGTGCAAAGTTCCTCTGGTCAGCGGGATACGAGTGGTGCTTCGGAGGCTGCTACCTCCAACCCTCAAGTGTCCCAGGAGCCCAGTGAGACACCCTGACCCTGGAGCCATCTCCCCCTCCCCTTCGCCACAAGAGAGCCTAGGCCAAGGACCCACTTTTTAGACGGTTAAAGTTAACTCAACTCCAGCCTAGGTGAATTAGGAACCATTTTGCCGGATACATTTAATGAGAATGAGGTGGTGTCAAAGCTCTACCAGTGTCCAGGTTTACGACTGCTATTCAGTAATGCATGGAGTGCACAAGAAATGCTTGGGAAAGCGGAAAATTCTAGCCCTTTAAAAATACTATTAATGAACAAGTGTTTTTCCTTCGGCCCTGACAGACTTACAGACCAGACAGTAAGCAGCAGGCACGTGGACTGGCTGGCAAGAATATGCCGAGTGCAGAAACCTGGTGCCCTTTCTACGCGCTCCCTGCTGCCTGGTGCTCTTTCTCATTTGACTTCAGGTCAGCCACCATAATCGGTGTACTCAGTTTTGCTTTTATTTTCAGCTCTTTTCCTTCCTGGCTGTCAGGTAATAGCTCAGCAGCACTGCTGACAGTCAAAGCGATGCCTGGAGTAGTGAAGTTGTAGCAAATTTCATTTAAAAAAAAAAAAAGTATTTGGCCATTATCTTTAGCTGCTGTGGAAATCATTCTGGTGGGAGATTATTTCTGGAAGCTGTATTGGGATGTACTACATTGCTTTCACCTGGACTAAAGTGTTTCCTTCTGGGTATGGATCTACTCAAGAGGGAGAGGAGAGAAGAGCTCAGTGACCACGTCCATCCCGTTCGTCTCCTGCGCACTGCACAGGCCACATGCAAGAGAGGCACGGCCGGCCTTCATGCAAATCCTCCCTCCTCGGTGAGATCCTGGCTGCCTGCGCGAGCTCGGTCTCTGAAACACACTGCTATTTTTGTGACCCATCAGGTCAGGACTTCAGGGGAATAAATCACTGCAACTGCACTGCAGTCAGCCCTCATGCCCATGAACACCAACTTACAGCACAGCCCACTGTGCTTTGCAACAGCCTCGTTATATGTATTTTTAAGCACTTAAACCTGTGCTTGCTGCCTGTAAGCAACTGATCATAATTCAGCATTAATGTAACACTGGTAGCTAGCCACTTATAAAATATTTCCATTTGGAAAATGCACTTTAAAGTTAGAAAAGGTTTGAAAGTTACAGTGTTTCCAAACATTTATGAACATGCCACTCTAAAATGATAGAAGTGCTCATGGTTGTTCATCCAAAACCATTACCAGTCACCCAAATTAGCGTACAGGACAAATCCTGGGCTGGTACAGATCAGAGTATCTCCACTGGCTTACAGGAGATGCTTTATTTAGCGATGGGCACACCTGCTATTTCTTCGGAGAGCTGTAAATTTGTTTTGTGACGTAGACAATCTATAAGCTCAATTAAAAAATTAAGCTCCTATCAGATCTTTTGAAATGAAACTACAGTTTGTGTTCTTTTTGAAGGCAATAATATCTTAAAAGTATAAAGACTTCCAAAACTTTATGTAACTAGCGTTACATAACACCTTAAACTGGCTCATAAGCATTTTCCTTATTCTGGATTTATTACATTTTTATTTGGGGCATGTGAAACAGCTCGCTGTGCAGTTCCTCACATGGGGCTGGGCTGGGGGGGAAAGAGTTCGCTCCAGTGGAAATTCTAAAGTGAGAAGCTTGTTAGTACGTTTGCGAAGATGTCTACAAAGAAACACTGTCAGAAAAAAAAAGTTGTTTCAGTGTGTCTCACTGCCCTTAATGGACATTGATACAGAAACTAAATAAAGTCCTGGAAGGAGGCTAAAGGTAGTATCAGTTTTAAAGGCTGAATGCATGCAGAACCTCCGACTGCATACAGCATTAATGTCATAAATGTGAATGTTCTCATTCAGGCTATAATTTATTCCCCAAGGAGATGCAAAACCAGCTCAAATATGCTCCATGCGAACCAAACTCTTCCAATGAAGCGAGCGCAGTATGTGAATCCTGGAGCTAAATTTAGGCTGAGACTTGGAGTAACATAATTCTAATCTCAGCCTAGCACTTTGAGTCGCAACTAACAAACATTGTGAGATGATTCAGTGAAGTTCTGCTCCTTTGTTACAATCAGCTTGGGATGAAGTTTTGGAAGCTCTTTACTAACTCAGATTTAAGAAATTCAGCTCAAGTTGCTCAGCTGAATTTCATTGTTTAGTGCAATTGTTTTAAAAAAAAAAGG
>Ga0181612_113681_pt1 | contig 13440 bp, 9 predicted proteins | sample HoacroProtozoa21_FD_119630 | JGI IMG/M metagenome (GOLD analysis project Ga0181612, IMG submission 119630) | Hoatzin crop microbial communities from Cojedes, Venezuel. Combined Assembly of Gp0051906, Gp0051904, Gp0051908 | reverse complement strand
GGAGCAGTTCTTGTAAGGCTTGTACCTATGTAGTGGACATATATTGTCTGTTGCCTTAGCAAGAGTGCTTATTGTCCTTCCCTTTCTTGCCTTAGGGAGAAATCATTCACCTTTCTGTCATTGATGTAGTACTTTGCTTGATTTTTAGAAAAGAGGAGGAATGCCTATGCCATGTCTGATAGCAGAAGGAGCAGCCTATTGTAGAAGCTGTCCAAAAATCAGGTTTTTTTGTTTGAGGACCTTTGTTAAAATGTATTGCTGAAGAGAACTGCAGCTGACCAAATAAAACATGCTTTGTCCTCAGACATGAGGAGGCTGAGTTGCAGTGTGTCACCCTTTAACTATTGCTGAGTTGGTTGGACACCTAGGCAGTTGCCGACGGTACTTTGCTGCACACCACTTCTGTAACGGTTCTGCGCAGAACAACCTCGTGTGTGCTGGCCACGAGGCGAAGTGGGTGCTGTCTCCAGGGCCTGCTGTTGGAGAGGGAGCAGCTGACATCTCCCTGCTGCTTCTGGCAAAAGGTGGCTGAACGTTCTCCCTCTCACGACGCGAGATGATTTTGCACCCACGAACGGAGGACTTTGGAACCACAGGCTTCAGTTTTATAAGGAAATTGGCTTTGTGGCATGACCTGGAGGAGCAACCTGTGTTCTTCAGTATGAAAGGAAGCTGTGGCATTGAGGTGGAATGGCTGCTTTGCAAAACAACCATAACTTTTCAACATTTGTCTTCGTCCCAAGAGACTTCATTAAATTGTGAGATCTGAGAACCAGTTAAATTTGAGACCAGCTAAACAACAGTACAACATTTTGACAATACCAACTTTCAGACCTAAAGAAGACATGTCATTTTAATGAGTCAACTGTCCGGGTTTCTGCACTTGTTGATAAAACTTCCTTTGGGTATCTCCTGCACCTTCTCCTTCCAGAAGATGGTCTAGAGAGGGTTGGTGACAGTGTGCAGCAGCTCCGGTTGATCAGCTAAAATGTGTCATGAAAGACTTGGTATGACACAGGACACTGGTGCCGTGGAGAACAGAGGATGGTGAGGGAGAAACAGGTGAAATGGCAACTTCGGCAAGGAAAAGAACATCTTTCCTGAATCAGAAGCCTTGCTGACAAACTGGTTTTTTTTTTTTTTTAATCTGAATATTTCATTAGGGAAGATTTAAATGGAAAGTCTTTGGGAATAACTAACTCGGCTCTGGTTTCGAACACATTCTGTCTCCAAACTTTGATTTGTGGCATTTTCTATTCATGAACCACTTAGAGGGAGAAATCCTGTGTAGATCCCACAGTCCTGCTAGTGTCAGTGCCAGTGCAGACACCTGCCTGTGTCATGGGATACAGTCACCACAAAGCACAGGCAACGCGGTTCGCGAAGGTGGCTTTAACTGTGATGATGTGTGAGCAGGTGTACGGTAGCTGAAGCTTTCTAGGGATTGCCAGCACGTAGCACTGTGGTGAAATAGGTCAGTCTGTGTTCGTTATCAAACGGGTTACTCTCAAGTCCCTCCCTTCAGCAGGGGGAAATGGCTAAGGTCTGCTTTACAGACCTAAGATTTCATACTCATGTCCTCTCTCTTGAAGTTGCTGTAGGGCACCAACTCCTTGTGAATGCTACCTTTGATTTCAAACTAGATGTCTGTTAATCCAGTGATGGTGAATGTTCCGATGCATCAGACATCGTGTACGGAGATCTTTTAGTTGTGAAAGTTTTATTAGTTCAGGACTTACAGATTTTCACATCTGTGATGGCTGGTTTCCTCACAAAGTGCTGGTAGATTAAGCAGTGCTTGTTAGGTGTGAAAAGCAGTATAATGTGCTTGCAGTAGAGAAGTGGTATTAGTGATAGGTAAGCTATTTTGTTTAAAGGGTTGAATTGGAATAATTCATCAACAGTTTATACTGGTTGTTAGAATCTGTGGAGCCTCACAGAATACTCTAATGAGTATAAGGAAATGGGAATGACAGTGAGTTACCCTTTATAGGATTAATTACAAAATCATGGTACTCCCCTCTGTCCCTCAAGGTATCTTCTCTGTGCACTACATCTTCAACAGCTAGGGCAGTTTTTGATTCCGTTTTATTTTGTTTTGTTTTTTCCCTGCCCTATGAGATTTCCAGAATCAAGTGAAGAGTCTCATCAAGTTAGGTGCTAAATGGCTCTTAGGTTGTGCACATTATTCCTGCTTTGTTTTGATGTCTGAGCTGCGTTTACACATTACTATCTGATGTGTTAATTGTGAAATTTAGCATATAGTTTTTACTGCTGTCTTTACTGTTCTGATCCTTTCCCAGGCAATCTGTAGAGATACTGTATCTTGCTGGTTTTGGAGAAGTCCTTTTTATATTTTTTATTTCTTTTTTTTTCCCTAGTTTGGCTAGTCTCCTCTTACACACCTCCCCAGTGCGTAATTGCTGCAATTGAACCTTGACACCCTCCATAGGGCTACTGTAAATATTATCGTGCTGCTCAATGGCACTTTCTGTGTTGTGCTTACTTACGTGGTGGTGTTCTGTTTTCTGCTGCTTGGTCAGGGTTGGTTCTTGGGTTTTGCCTTTAGCTGGGTTTCAGTCTGCTGTGTTCGGCGAGTTGAGATTTGCCTGTTAACACTAAGATTTAGACTGAAAAGATAGCAACATTCGAAGTGTCAATCCTTCAAGCAATGTTGATTTTGAAAGTGAATTTGCCCTCTGACAGTGGCCAACTGCTGCTACTCAAAAGTAACCTTCATATATGTTCCTTACTATTTTCTTCTTTTTTTTTTTTTTTGGTAAATGTAACTTTCTGCTGAGTGATGCAAAAGGATTGTGTGTGTGTTTACTCAGTTTGTCTCCAAAAAGTAAATTTAGTCTAAGCTCAGTGCTTATGTTGCTGCTTGTTTTCCAGATCACATGTCAGGGGCAGGAGGAGGGTTGGGTACAGCACTTCACCGAGCTGCTGTGCTGCTTTCAGTTTCTCATAACATAGTATTTTCTTTCTTTAAAAAAAAAACCAAAACCTGGCTGTGTGTGTACACGGTCATGTGTGTTTATATACACACGCATAAAGTAACATATTTGGGGGGTATTTAGGCTTAAAAAGTTGCTAATATTATCTGTAGCTTTCTAGAAAGAAACTTCATGACTCATATGTATATTATTTCATATGATGTTACTAATTTCCTAAAATGCTTCTGGGGGAAGGTAGGGCATTTTTTATTTCATTATTGCTTTGTTAATAGATATAAGCTAACGAATTGTACTCCAAGGAATTATCTTTGGCTTGGGTGGTTGCTTCAGCCCAGTGCAAAAGTAACTGGATGCTCCTTCTTTTGTACCTTTTATCAAAAAAAAGAAGTTAACTGGGTGCCAGTCAGAGGCCTGGACAAACTTTTTTGCTGGAGGTGTGTGATGTGGAAAGGTGGTGGCGCACCCCTCTCGGCTCAGGTAGTAGGAGTCTGGGACTCGGACATCCTAGGTCTGGTTCCACCCGCTCCCCACAGGCAGGGAAGGAAATGAGATTGCTGTGGTAACTTTAGGATCCTAAACTGAAACCGTGTTTTTGTTTTCCTGAAAGAAAAGCTGTCTGCCAACCCAGACTCATAAAATCCAAGCTGAAGTTGATACTGTATCGTTCCTTGCGGGAAAACATCAACATGTATTCAGCATTGGCTACACGTTTTCACTCTAAATCCCTCCGCCAAAAATCTCCTCCGAGAACCTCGTTTCCTGGCGCTTCCAGTCCTTTGGCGACTTGTGGATTCTTCACTCCTGCGAAGAATTCCTAACTAGGAATTGGTTTGCTTCTTTGTGGGCCTGGTTTGTGTCAGGGAAGTGATTGGCAGAAGGCAGTGGAGGACATTTGAAGGCTGAAATGCACAAGCAGTTTATTGCTGCTCTTTGTTTTCTAGTCAGCTGTGTTCGCATTCTTTAACGCAGGACGTGTGCTTTGCCAAAGTAGGGCAACTATTTCATTAAGGAGTAAAACCCTTCAAAACTGGAAAAATGGGTGGTGGGCTGCTGGTAGAATGTGTTCCTTTTTCATAAGGAAAAGAAATATGCAACATTTTCTAGGAATATAGGTGTACAACTTGCGATTGGATAGACATGCTGTGAGACTTTGTTACTCAGGTAGCATTTAGATGGAGTACTAGTAGTGTGGCTGTAGCTGACCTCAGGGAAAAGCTGTTAGTTATGTCTGATCATACCCCACGCTTTAGTTCCCAAGTCTACCTGTGTGCCTTTTAGCACAGACATCACATTAAGGACAGTTTTATGTGAGACCTCCTTAGAGGATTTGAAGCATTGGGGAGGTGCTGTCATCTTGATGTTGAGCTGTAGGTCATTAGAAAAATCCCCTTTCCCTAGATCGCACCTCTTACTTGCTTGCCACTGTGGTGTCTGTATTGGTAGATGTCCCTTCGTACAGAAGGAGAACTCAGCAGGGACCATGGCCGCTGTTCTCAAGAAACCAGTAAGGTCTGTGTGTTGATCAGAGTAAGGGTCTTTACTTCAAGAAGCTGTAAGGCAGAAACAAACAGGACTAAATTGTGCTGATCAGAGAAATGTTCTTATATACTTTATGTACAGAGGTGTGAAGAAATGTTGTTATGATTGTGCTATGTAGACTGAGCTGTAGGAAAGCCTTGGAATATCCTGGAGAGGTGGTAGATGCCCCATCCCTGGGAATGTTCCAGGTCAGGTTGAATGGGGCTCTGAGCAACGCGATCTAGTTGAAGAAGTCTTTGCTCATTGCAGGGAGTTGGACTAGATGACCTTTACAGGTCCCTTCCAATCCAAGCTATTCTACGATTCTATGATAATATGCACAGTTTCAAGTACTGCCTTAAACGAAAGGCTGGAGTTGGCTGTGTTTGAACAGGTATTTAAGGAAAAGACTCCAACTCTGTGCCAGTATCCAAACTCAATAAAAGTAATTTCTTGTCAAAGTAGGTCTCTTCACCCTTTACACTTGTGTGACCTCTGCCTTAAACAAGTAAATGGGGAAAAAATTGCTGGGTGTGATTTTTCTTCCTTTTTTTTTCTTTTTTTTGGTATGTGTATGCATTTCTCCCACCCCACCAAGTTGAAATTCTTGTTGTAACAATCTGTGTGCACATAAATGGATGTTTAACACGCATGTGTGCATAGATTTGAACTAAGTAATTATTATAGGGATCTACATGGTATTGGGAATGGTTTCTGTGCTCAAGAGCAGTGTTTGAAAATGCAACTGCAGGTTTCATTTATATGCATGAGCTTTTAAACTGAAGAATCTGTAATGGTATATCAGTTATTGCTCTGCTTATAGTGTGTCTTTGCTTAGTGGGAAGGGTTTGTTTTCTAACCCACTGTTTCCAGAATTGACATATGAAAATGCATGACATATAGCAACTTGCCTTCAGAAACAGGTGGCATGGTAACTCTCCTGAGCTGGAGTCACCCAGTTACACTTCTGTGGCCATCATATCCTTGCTTTAGTAGTGTGCATGGCAGTGCAGTGCTTAACCTGGAGCTCTGTATTCCAGGCAGGCTGTGGTAGTGAGCCCTTCCAAAGACCCTTCTTGGAGTAAAGGGGGAAACAGGAAGCTTCCTTTCATGCCCGTGTTTTGAATCAGGAAATTCCTGTCCACAATACGTAAATTTTGTCGTACCAGCATCTTAAAATGTGACACTTTTCTTTCGCGGGGACTTGTGTACCAATGTGTGTAATAGCTGCAGGAATACTGTAACGAAGTCTTCTCAAACAGCAAACTAACTTGGAGGAAGGTGGTTTTAATGCTCTTTTCAGCGGATCTGTTTTCAAAATTATCTTCCTCTTTCATTCTCTGTTTCTGTAAAAGCACTAGTGAAATTTGCAGATGATATTATAAAAGGAGCAGTTATGAGGTCAGATGTCTTTTTGTTTGTTTTAAGAAAGACAAGAAAAAGGAGAAGCCAGAAACACTGCCATAATATCAATGATAGTTAGCTAGGGGAAGAACCTCTTGTGATGAAGTCACGCAGACTTGTTTGACAGTGAAAGGAAAATTTGGGTCAAGTCTAGCTGTCGCATTACAATGTAATCTTGTCAGTTCGTGGGGAGCCCAGTCGTTTATTGCAGTTATGGCTGCATACATTGTGGAGAAGCAGGCCATCTATTTAAGGCTCTGATATTACTTTGTTGCCAGATTGCACACGATTCTTTTTCTGTGTGAGTGTGACTGCATGGGACAGAGAAACTTGGAGGTTTTTATTCTTGAATTGTGTAATAAATACTTAAAGAACTGGTGTTTCATTTAAATCTTATCCTTGAGAGATAGTCAAGCTATTGTGGGAACTGATGAACCAAAAGTGTGAGTATTTGAGAGTTTCTTACTGTGCTTGTGGCTCTTATCATGAAATATGTGGTTGTTTTGTTGTTAGCTCAATGATGTTAGTACTTGGCCTAGCTCACCGCTGGAGTGCAAGAAAAAAGACAACAGCTGGTCACCAACAGAAGTACTGAACAGATAATCTTTTCTGTAATACCTAGTGAAACGTTTCTATTTTCCATATTCCATTTGCCTTTTCTCTGACAGTTTATAAGGAAGTTGCTTGTGACAGCAACTGTTTTGTTTTTTTTTTTTAACTAAGATGATGGAAACAATAAGCTATTGCTGAAATATGTGGTGAAAATTGTTGATGTTATACTACTACGACTCATGCTTTTAGAATTTTTGAAACCTTAGGATTTACTAAAAGATGTATAAATAAAAGCCTCAGAGCAGGAGGATCTCAGTTCCACTCAGCCATGCTAGCATTAAGTTGAAACTAACAATATGCTCTTGTATGTCAAGAAGATCTAGTAGCTGACCTTTCTCCTTGAGTTCATATTTGATTGTACTCTTTTGTAGCCAACAGGCTGGAAGACCCTCATCTGTTTTTAGCAGGGTTTGAGAACATAGGTGCTCTTACTGTAGAGCCTCTTGCTGAGGAATTGCACTCCTGCTCTGCAATACTAGACTGCCAGTGGAGATCAGTACAGGCAGTAAAATTCCATCAGGGCATTTTCCAGTCAACTCCTGGCCATATCTCAGTATCTATTTTAGAGTCTGAAGTATACAAATTCACAGGTTGGAAGTGACATCTCTGGAGATGTCTCAAAACAGTCAATTAGAGAAGGTTTCCCAGAACCATGTGCAGTCAGATTTTTGACCACCTCCAAAGACAGAGACATTACAACATCCCTGGGCAGCCTGTTCCAGTGCTCAGTCACCTGTAGATTTAAGGAAAAAAAAATATGGATGCTTTATTATTTTTAAATAGAAGTGCGTGTATTTTAACTTGTGCCCATTCCCTCTCGTCTGTGGACTGGCTGTCACTGAGAAAAGTCTGGTTCTGATTTCTTTACTCCCCTTTCTGCCCCCTCCAAGTATTTATACACATTGATGAGATTACTCCTCGAGCCTTCTCTTCTCCAGGGCAAACTGTCCCAGCTCTCTAAGCCTCTCCTTGTGTGTCAGGTGCTCCAATCCCTTTGTCATCTTTATGGCTTCTTACTGGACTCTCTGTGGTACGTCCATGCCTCTCTTGCACTGAGGAGCCTGGACCTGGAGCCAGCACTCCAGAAGCAGCCTCACCAGTGCTGAGTAGAGGGCGAGTAACAACTCTTTCGATCTGCTAGGAATGCTTCCTGACAGCGATGCGGGCTGGGATACAGTTGGCCTTCTTTGCTGCAAGGGCATACTGCTGGCTCATGTTCAACTTGATGTCCACCAGAACCCCTGGATCCTTTTATGCCAAGGTGCTTTCCAGCTGGTTATACCTCCCCAGGTGTAGGACTCTGCATTTCCTTTTGCTTAACTATCTTCCTGAGGTGGTTCTTGGCTCATTTGTCATCTTATCGAGGTTCATCTGAATGGCAGCAACCACTTGGTGTATCAGCCACTCCTCCCAGTTTTGCATCATCTTTGAACCTGTTGAGAGTGCACACTGTCCCATCATCCAGGTCACCACTAGTGATGGGGCTCCAGGTGCACTTCATGCTGCTGATCAGAACTATTTGAGCCTGACAGGTTAGTCAGTCTTCAGTTTGTCTCGCTGTCCATTTAGCTAGTCTGTACTTCATCAGTTTGTCTATGAAGGTGCTATGGGAAACAGAGTTGGCAAGTCTTACTGAAGTCAGGATAAACCATATCTGTTGTACTCCCCTCATCCACTGAGTTGGTCATTTCATTGTTGACGTCTGTTAGGTTGGTCAGGCATGACTGCTACTTAGAAATCCACACTGATTACTCCCAATCACCTTGTGGGGTTGGAGATGTTTTCCAAGAAGCTCTGTTTCTTTTCCTGCATTGAGGTAAGGCTGATCAGCCTGTTGCTCCCTAGACTGCCCTCGCTGCCCTTCTTGAAGAAAGGAGTGACTTTTTGCTTTTGTCCAGTCCTCTAGAACCTCTTCTGATTGCCATGACCTTTCTAAGATCACAGAATCACAGAATGGTAGGGGTTGGAAGGGACATCTGAGGATCACCTAGTCCACCCCCCCTGCCAAGTCAGGGTCACCTAAAGCAGGATGCACAGGACCATGTCCAGGCAGGTTTTGAATATCTCCAGAGAAGGAGAATCCGCAACCTCCCTGGGCAGCCTGTTCCAGGTCTCCGTCACCCTCAGGGTGAAGAAGTTCTTCCTTGTGTTCAGCTGAAACTTCCTGTGCTTCAGTTTGTGCCCATTGCCCCTTGTCCTGTCACTGGGCACCACTGAAAAGAGTCCGGCCCCATCCTCTAGACGTGGGTTCAAGGTAAGGCTGGACACATATGTAAGAAATAAATGCACTGTGTGTTACTATTTACACAGAAACCACTTCAAGCACAGCTTGAAGTCTCTACTTGACAACAGCTGGAGACTGGAAGAATATGAGAATACAGCATAACATGTTCTTGTCCTGCTCTTACTCTTTCCTTGGAAAAAGCAGCTATTGGAGATGGGACTAAATGGACTTGTGGTCTGGTGCAGAGTGGCCTTTCATACAGTAAATAAAATTTATGTTTTGAAAAAACCTACACAAATTCATAAGGCTAAAGCAAGAACCTCAGATTACAGATATTTCATCCACAAGCTCGTTTTGGTATATTATCTGGAAAAACTGCGTATTTTTTCCCCAATGTTTAGAATTGAGCACATGTCTTCGAGTTTTCAGGTACTATAACAGTGTTAAAACACTAGATATTGTAGTTTAAGAATGATAGCATATTATATTATTTATTTTATTTTATTCAATAATAGTAAGAGTGTGCTACGCTTTCATAGAAATTACCAGAGAGCGCTCTTTTTAAAAATAGGAACTTATGAGGACAGTTTTACTTTAGCAACAATTCAAAAAAGAGTATTTTTTTTTAAATAGGGAAAAAAACTCCCCAACGATTGTCAGGCAGTGATTGCTTTAACTGCAAGACTGACACCACTGCACAATGTTGCATTGTCCCCCAGGAAACCGCTTTCCCACATGTCTTCAATGGAACAACAAATTGCTGCAGCTGAGTGGGTGCTCAGTGCTCTGCCGCAACAAGGTCCTGGCTAAGGAGAACCAAGGTGCATTAAATACACCGAGCAAAAGCCCCTGGGCTCCTGCACCAATTCAAATTCAGAGGGAAGTGAAAACTGTGAGAGAGGAAACGAGCCCATTGGCCACTCATGATAGAAAATGACACGCAGAATTTGTGCACGCCAGCACAAATAGCGGTTTTAAGGGCATAGATAGCATCTTTGGGGAAGTTTTATTTTTAGCTTGGAAATTTTAATACGGCTAATTAACTTCAATTGGGATGTACAACATAAACAGGCAGAAGCCTGCTGGTGAAATTAATTATTCACCCTAGGAAGGAACAAGGTGCATATGAGGATGCTCAGAATGGGAAAAGGGGCATTTTCTATCTGTAAAAGGCTAAAAGCGAGGCATAAGCTGATTTCTGCATGGAGTGCGAGAGGTTTATATTTGTGTGATGATTACATGGGACTAAAGTTAAGAAGGTAACAGGCTTCAACTTGTGACGGTTTCTTCATACAGCATTTCTGTGTGAGGGTGCAGAAGTTACAGCACCTGAGAAGGTATCAGCTCAGTGAGTCTGCGCTGGATGAAGAAGTTTGTGTGTGGTGTTGTCTAGTGTAGCACATTACAGCAGGGATGGAGCCCTGGCTGCTCCACAACGTAAACAACGGTTAACTAGAAAGGAGAAGGTGAAGTCTTTAAAAACCTCTGTAGGATCGTTTCATCAGTCTGAACTCTGTAACCCACTGACATGAGGGAGGCATGAGAACAAACTGGGTCTGGCTGACACAGAGGTAATCCTCCTTGGCTGGAAGTTGGACAAAAACCCCCAACTCCTTCAGTGATGAAGCCTGCAGTCTCTGCCCAGCCACGCTTTGATTAAGTACCTTGCAGGTGAAGCAACAGGAAAGGACAAAGGCAAAGATGCTAAATTTTACAGCTTGGCGCACTCCCATTGTAGCAAGTCTGTCTAATGCAGTTCTGTGGAAAGGCCCTTGCAGTCTTGCTGGTACAGTCCTGCTGCCCTGCAGCTCCGGGAACCTTACAGACACTGCAGCAGGGAGCAAGCTGGAGTTGGCCAACAGTTACGTTCTCCCTCTCTAGAGGCAGCATATCCTTCAGGTCAGAAGGAGTGCTGTATCACTCATTTTGGGGTTTTCTCTGTGTGTGTGTCTGTGTGTGTGTATGCATATGAAAGTAAGACAGGGAGGGGGAGACTGCTCATTATTTGTGTCCCTTAATTAGGAGCATTGTTACCATGGCTCTTGGAAGAATTCAACCATCACAGAGATGGCTGTCATCACACCCCCACAATACAGCTTGCAGGAGGCCAATATAGTCAGCTTTCTGACAGAGCTGCATCCTTCTCCTGGGCAATCAGGCATGCAATCCATCATTTCATGGCTGGACTGTTTCTTGAATGAGAAGAAAGGGAGGGTGATGGTCTTATCCCAGCTACACTCACCTTCTGCATCAGCATGGAGTGGTGCTCACACTGGTTGAGCAGTGCGGGCGTTATCGGTGATGAGCTGCTTCCACAGCTTTCTGACACGCACAGGGCAGCTCAGGCTTCACAGGTCTGCTTGTGCTGCCTACGTAGGTATCCGTCCCTGCACCCTGCGACCCGCTGGTACCCTCTACCAGGTTTTCTTTGCTTGCATCTCAGGATTCACATTGTGAGAGATGCAGAGAGATGGGCAGAAGGCAAGCCAAGTTGTCATGAAGGCAGGGTCTCTATGAAAATTACTCAGGTGTTGTCCTGGAAGGCACAAAGGGGGGGGAGAAAGGGACAGCAGGAACTTACTGACTCTTCTACAAACCAGCATCCTTCACCAGTGAATGAGAGTGTGTGTGAGTACCTCTGATGGCAATCTATAAACATCAATAATTAATCCTGAGCCGGACCAGCCAGCAGTCTTCCCTTCCCTTTAGGTGACGCGATTCAGCAGGGGCTGCTTGTACATTCTGGCTGGGTACCTCACTTTAGCAAACACATGATGCACAGCCTGTTTGTGTGCTGCTGCTTCGCTTACCATCTGTGAGGATGCTGCTGTCCACAGGCTGATCCCATCTCCTCTCACCGTAGGCTGGATGTGACCAGAGGACCCCATTGCCGCTGACTTGAGGGAAGGAAAAAGGCACATAAACGACTTTGTTTTGCATCGTTTCGTTAATAAGCCAGCTGTACGGGGAAATGTCATTTAGGCCTTGCTTGTGAGACAGAAGATTCTTTCCTGTCTAATTTAAAGCATTAAAATCTGCCAAATCTAGCCATTAAAACTCAAAATGTAAATTCAAGCCATAAAGTTACCCAAACACTTAAAGCTTAAGTAAATTTGCAGTAAGATGTGCATAGATTTATTTCACATATGGCTCCCCTATGGGAGTTTCACAGCTAAATCCCTGTACATCTTATATCTTATTGTAATACGTAAGCTAATGATGCATAGAAATGGCTTTCACAACCATGACTCACCAGTAATTTTTGTTTGTGTTACTTTTTATATTGTATTATAAAAAATCAGTGATGATTTAATATTGAGGAATTCCTAACACTTTGTTATGGCCCTCTTCCGAGGAAAAACTACCACAGAGATCTGCAAACAATGGATTCACTTACCCAGGCACTGTATCTCACCTACTTGTGTATCAGTAATAGTCCATCTGCTGCTGACAGTCTGTTCCAAACATAGTAATATAACAAGTAATAGTATTATAGTTATGTAACTCATCACAGCAAACTGTCCCATAAAGAACACAAAGTGTTTGCTAGGGTAGGTTTGAAAAGACTTGGTTTGTGTGCTTTTTTTGCCAGTGTCACTATGTCAGGAATGAGGCTTATGTGAATAATTGCTTGATGCTTGATCAGAAAAGTTAATATTTATTCAGGGAAATGGTCTGTATGCAGAAGGACCGATGCAACCGGATGCATGTCTGTCATCAAAAGAGGTTTTGAGTATTTTGGTGGTGGTAAATTTCTCCTGAGTGTTATGACTGATTTTACCCCCTTTTTAATTCTGAAACTGAGGGTAAAAACACTATTTACACAGCTGGACTTCGCAGTGAGATACCTGTTGGTGTGATGAGAAGGGGCGTCACTGTGCCTTCCTAATCCACCCTACTGAACTTTGCATTCCAAGATGCACCGAGACATTTCTGCTCTCAAACATGCTTGACACGTGCATTTCCTCTAACAGGGAGTGAGCCAGGAAGAGCAGTGGCATCTGGCAGAGAGGAAAGGACCAGTGCCATCTGAGAGGGGAGGACTGCAGAACCCCTGAAGAAGACAGGGAGATCTGCTGAACCCTGTTCAGTCCTGTATCCTCTCTGCAGTTAAGTAATTCATCAGGAACATGAAGCCTTTAGGTGCAGAGTTATGTATCCATGTTAGAGCTCAAGGGTTTTTTTTACTGTACGAAAGCTTGCATCTGAAGAAGTATGCATATCTTATGATTTAAAGGTTTGGGGTTTGTTTTTTGATTCATGTAGTGGGTTTATTCCTTTAAGAAGTTATGCTAATGGAATTCTGGATATGACAGTTCTGTGGCTAAAATGAAAGCACTGAACTACGTGCTTGATGGATATTCTCATTCATGTGTAGCAGTGAAAACTTCTGTGTAAGTGATAAATTTTTAAATGTTCGTAAATGCCCTCCAGTTACTATACCATTCCAGTGACCAGTATTACACTATCCCTCAGGTCTATGTTTTAGCCTAAGTGAAAATGATCAGAAGCCTCCAAATTTTTTTTCTTCTCTTCCTCATGGATGCCCTTCAGACAGAGTGAGAGGTGGTCAGATAGCAGTCCCAGCCGGTCTCATGGGGAAACAGGGGACTGTGTTAAATAAATACAGACAGACAGACAGACAGAAACAAAATGAAAATGGAAATGAGAGAGAGAATAGAAGTGAATCGAAGAGAAGAGAATCGAAGGGAAGGGAAGGGAAGG
>Ga0181612_171173_pt1 | contig 13441 bp, 6 predicted proteins | sample HoacroProtozoa21_FD_119630 | JGI IMG/M metagenome (GOLD analysis project Ga0181612, IMG submission 119630) | Hoatzin crop microbial communities from Cojedes, Venezuel. Combined Assembly of Gp0051906, Gp0051904, Gp0051908 | reverse complement strand
TGGTGAGGCACTGGAACTGGTTGCCCAGAGAAGTTGTGGCTGCCCTCTCCCTGGCAGTGTTCAAGGCCAGGCTGGATGGAGCTCTGAGCAACCTGGTCTGGTGGAAGATGTCCCTGCTGATGGCAGGGGGATTGGAACCAGATGAGCTTTAAGGTCCCTTCCAACCCTTACCGTTCTATGATTCCGTGATTTTGAGGCACAGCAAGTTCTCTCGCCATCCCTACCCTCACCCACCCAAAACCATATTTGGAACACCAGCATTCTTCCTCTGTGACTGTTGTTCATCCATGGGGTTGAAACCAATAGAATTAAACTGGTACTGATGTGCCTGATGAGTATAATTATCCTCACTCAGCAATACTTAGGGGTTTTTTTCATCTGCTCTTCCAATTTTGTAAGATACCCTTCTGCTGTAGCCCTCACCAGCACAGGAGTGCTCAACACAGTGAAAAGGTTAGCTGCAGCTGAGCGTCTGTTTACACCCTAGCAGCCCATCCAACCATTTTAGGGCCACAGAGCCCTGATCTTTAGAAATCTTTTTTTTTTCCCCCAATACTCATCAGAAAATATTTTATCTGTGAACAACTTCACATCAGAAAAAAAACCAACCCTTTTTTTCCAAAATGTCCATTCATAGACCTTACTTCAGCACATGGACAATGTCCTAGTAAACCATATTAAAGGTAGGGAAGAGAGTGGTGCCTGGTGGAAAGCCAGTCTGGCATTTTTAAGTCTATGTAGATGTGCTAACACCAAGAACATAGATCAGTGGTCTGACATAGCCACTAGTATTCAAGGTTGAGACAGCAAGTATTTTAGTCAGAGGAATAGTAATCACAGCAAGATGCAGTCTGGACAGAGCTCATAAACTTTTTCATCCTTTCTGTCTTTTTATTGCTCTGAAGTCTGACAATGACTTTTATTTAATCCTTCTGCTAATCCAAGAGCTCTGCAGAGCAGAGAATTGCAAAGTTGTGCTCCTCCATCCCTTGCTATGCAGTATACTCTTTGCAGTGTGCTGAAGTTCCCAGCAGCATTTGTGCTGCATAAAATATATCTGTGGAGAGGAAAACACACCTTGAGGTTCCAGCATTCCATCTGCCTGAAGGATTCTCATAAATAATGCAGTGTTTTTGAAAGGACAATTTAAATAGTTTGTCTTAAATTTCCTTAATCTTGTGTGTCATTCTTCTCTACGCTTCTTGATCATAATAATGAGCACATCATATTTTCCCTTACACCTTGCATTTCAGGATATGCACACTAGGTCTCCTCTCATGTTGTCCAGAGAGTCATTGCTGAAGGACAGAAGGCATTCAGGGTGAAGGAAAAAATGTAATTTTAATTTTAGGTATAGGTTCAATTTCAGGCTTCTCAACTGTGACTGTGTCCTTTTAATGGGAGTTACACGCACATATCAAAGAAAATAGGTACTTAAATATCTATTTTGATTGGCTGAATCTCTTTAAATAATTTATATACAACTGTAATCACAATATTTCTTGACTGATGAGCATTTCTTGAATGCTTGATTCAATGATGGGGAAAAAAACCAATAGGCTAAGTTGTTGATAGTAACTCCCAGGGAAAATATTCTGTACTAAAGGATTGCTACTCTAAGTATTGAAAATCTTGAAATGTTACAAAAATTGGAATTATAAAACCACTGAAGGAAACTATTGCATGTAATCACCATAGTCTTTTTCTCACAGCTTGACTCTATGACAGTTTGATGGGTTTATTGCAGTTGGCATGGATTGCTTTGGCTGAACTAAATGGCAGCTATCTCACATGCCCTTGATTGTGTTCAGATTAATCAGAGGCTTTTGAAAAGATGGCTTTTGTGTGGTTTTGAAGAATGATGCATTTTAAAAATGGATATATCAAGACATTTAAAAATAAAGGTATTGCAACAAAACCTGTGTTGCCTCAATGAAATCCTACTGGGAAATATCTACTTCTCTCTCTAGTAATACAGGGGCAAAGATTAGGTTAGTTCTTTGTTATGACAGTATGAGTCTTTGCTGTTTTTAAAAAGTGTATTTGTTGCTTAAAATGACCATCATATTCCAACCAAGTTAATTCTCAGGCAGATCTGGAGATCCTCAGCACAGAAGTCTGTTAGAACGACTGAAGTATAATTGGCTTAGGTGACCACTGCATAGAGACTGGGGCTGTATTTAACAACTCACAAAAGAGACAGAGAGAATCCATATTATAAAAGAATTTTAATGATAAAGTGTTTAATAAAATATTTGTTCTTCACTTTGTTTTGATCAAAGCTTCTGATTGTAGACAGATAGAAAGAAAGATAAACAGAGCATAGGCAGCACATCCTCTTTGATAGCTACAACATAAAGCATCTAAGAAGGGGTTCCTCTCAGCTACTTCTTGTGAATTAAATTTATTCAACGTCCTTTTTCATTGCCTAGTTGGTGACATATGTAGTCCCTCACAAAACAAGGGCAATATGATTACTCATCATTTAGATTAATTCCTCTCCGTAAATCTATCAGCTTGAGCTGCTAATATTTACATGTAATGCATTTAGCATCTGAAGTTTTGCATTATGCGTAGTAAATCATAATGGAGAACTTGTATTACATTGTCTTCTTTCTGCTACAGCAAAATTCCATAACGTGCCTTAAATGTTTAGTCTAGTCTGGTTATTAAAAATCTCAGCTGATGTAGCATAATCTCATTGGAAACAAACTCCTCTTCCTCAATGTAGTGTAATGCCTTATTCCACAACCTTGTAGTACCTTGATCCTAGTGAAGGTAGGATGACATGCTGCTGTCCACCCAAGCAACAGTTATACATTGTCATTTACAAAATTTTCTTTTTCTTTTTTAATAGGATTTTGTCAATTCTATCTCATAGGCTTTTGCTGTATAGTCTCTAAAACACCTTCCGTGTGAACATGTCTGTTTCTCATCAGGAAATTTATGTAGGCAGTAGCACAAAACTGAATCATCATGACAGGTGCTTTTTCCCAAACTTCCCTTCTTTCTGGAGTCCCTAAGGTATTGTGGCCTACAAAATACACAATCCACTTTCTTATGTTCCCCTCGTACTAGCCTTTTGCTACTAATTTATGTGCTAGAGGTGGAGAAAGCAGCAGCCTTGCTTGCTCGCTCTTCAGCCACTCCTCAGTCCACAGAGAGATATCAAGGCTGTAGTGTTTTGTAGTGTTTGCTATTCTTTCTCTTACATACCCTTGTCTATGAGAATCTTTGCTGAAGATATGTATCATGGAAGACTGTGGACTAATACTCCTCTAGGTAGCTATATTGTAGGTTACAATTAGCCTTTAGTTAAAATTTAAATTACACTTTTTATAGAATATGCAATTAGATTTCCATCTCTCCAGTGCTTGAATACTTTGTTCCTTCACTGAAATCCCTCTAATTCACAAAAAACTTAAGCTGCAACTGACCTAATCTCTCTTCTCATGTCATTAGGATAATTCCAAATCTCTGAAGATAAATCAAAATGCAGTGTCCATTCATGTACTGCCGAACACTTCACCAGCTTATCACTAAGTCCATCTTCCCTGCTACTGAGGAAAATTGGTTACATTCTCCCTCACTAGAGGTCAGATCAAAGTTAAATTTCCTAATTACTGCTCAGTATCAGAGCTGATAATGGTAAAAATTAAAGTGCCACACAGAAAAAGAGCAAGACACAATAAGTAGCAAGCAACTGTCAATGGCAATTATTTCTTGGTTACAGCATCCATTTTATTAAAGGTAATGGAGAAACCAGGGAAAGTATTTAAGGATTCGAAGATGGTAATTATTTTTTTCCTTCCCAACCTCAAGAGATTTGATTTGTTTTACCTTCCCTATCACCTTCCTCTAAATTCTTTCCGACTCGCAGTGAATCCTGTATAAAATCTGCTGAGACCATTCATGGGCCCAGTGCTATGTCTTTCTCATGTTTGAAACAGAAGTAGAAAATTCTTCCATATTGTAGGTTGGAGATCCTCATCACAACCCTCTTTGCCTCAGTTGAGACATGGCTTTAAAGGTGTGTGTTCACGCACAATCAAGTGGACTGAAATCCCTCCAGGAGGAGGTTTCAGCACCAACCTACTTAAGTGCAGGGCTTATATCTGTAGTGAAATTTGTGGTGCTGTGACAACAGCGAGGTTGAACTAGAAACAGGGGTGTCACCTACTACAGTATCAGCAGCTACCTTCCTTTTTAAAGGAAAAAAAATCAAATTCTGTCCTTTAAGACAAATGACATGTTTACTTCTGTATATTATAGTAAGGGTAACACAGTAAGATATATGAGCATGCAAGTATGGGTTACAGTAAGGATTGTATCCAGCCCTCCAGCGTGACTTCCATTTGCATCAGTTACATTTCTTGGGGTTTTTTCTCAAGGGTTTTTTTCTCTTCGTTTTTTTTCCTCAATTGCAACAACGAGGACAGACTGTTTTTCTTTTCTTTTTTTCTTCCTTTTTTTTAACAACAGACCCCTGAGATTTCTGTGTTATCAGATGATACTGCGAGCAAAGGTCCTAGGCACAACTTTTCAACACCTGTGTCTGAAACTTCTTACATTTCCCTTGTATTTGGTATAGTCCTCACTTAGGTTTTGAGAAATCTCACTATAAGGAATCAAAGAAACAGAATATGAAAGAGAAGTGCAACCATAAAACAAAGTTGTTTTTATATGGATGAAGAAGAAATATATACAGGCTTATATGACATGTCTTCTATAGAATGGAAAGAGCACAACGTATGTTTGAATTTTGTCAGAAGTGGAGAAGGCTTAACTTACTAGTAAAATAAACGAAATACTCTTTTTTTAATTTATTGTTGAATTCTGGGTGATACAGAGTGATTGCTTTTACAGCATTATTTTTCATTGTACACTTTTATGTTATTTTCATCTGATTTGAAATCTTCCAGTCTAAGAGATCATCATTACCTTCAGTAGACTCCTCCACATTGCAGTGTACCTCAGTGTAGGACACATATTTTCTTTCAGTTCAGCCTGTTGAATGATTAGCCATTGCCACTGGACAGTGGCCTGCAGGAGTATGTATTTTACCCTGAAATTCATAAGTTACTTACTTAAAAGAAAATTATTGCAGAAATAAGTTTCAACCAGAATTGCAGTGTTTGTACACTTTTTCTGGTATATACTTTTTGTGCGAAAATATGAATTCAGCCCTCATTCTTTATAAGCTTAGTAACGTATTCTGGGTGGTATTAAACATCTAAAATTCCATCAGATCACCTTCTCCACTCTGCCCATGATGTTGCTACTGTCAATAATTTCTCTTGCTTTTCGCTTTTTCTCACCTTTCTCCTTTGTATGCTTCACTAGCTTCTTACTTGTTTATATCTGCATTTAGTCACCTTATCTTTGACATTGAAGTTCAGTCAACTCCCAATTATTTATCTGAGTGCCAGACTGACCATATTAGAGACAGAAAGTTATTTCCTTTCACAGCTGGTTCAGGATCAGCAGAGCTTGTTAAATGCAGATGAAGTATCGTGGGGACATAAACGCATTGCTCCCAAGACCTGGGCAGGTGGATTTGGTTCTGACAGCAAGGCGCAGAAATTTTCAACTGCTGCAGCAATACGCTTGAGTCTTGCCATGTTCATAAAACCCAGTACAGTTCCGTTCATGCTGAACCTTGGCTGGCTTCAATAACCTTTGTTTGCCTTGTCTCTGTCATTCCCATTATTTTCTATATTTTTCTATTTTTCAGGATATTTCAGCCCTCATTACTGAAAGATGCTTTCCCTTCTCCTTTAATTCCTTGCTGTTCTTTTTCATATATATTTGCTTTACATCTGAGCTTTACGTCTACTTATGTTCACACTGCACTTCTAGTCTGTTCGGGTTTCTTCTGTACATCTTTCTCTTTTTCAAACTTTTTCAAGATGGCCTCACCAGCATCTCCTTAAGTCACGTTTAAGCTCCTCAATATAATGTCTCAGACTAACAGGGTTGTAAGCATTATGGTCAGGAGGACCTAGTCATTTATACTCGTAAAGCACATTATGACTTCCAGTATTTTATGTTTAATAAAACATATTCTGTATCTATTGCCCTGTCTCTCCTGAAGGAAGGAAAGACTGTAATAGTAAAACAAAAACAGATCAGGTAGTCTCTGTAGATTTATACCTACTCAAGGAAGTTACATCGTGCTTAGCAAACTAATGCTTCTTCTCTTGTATTGCATTTTATTCTTCTTTGTACTCTTTGGCTTTATTTGGAGCCAAATGCAAATTTGCATCCAGTGCAGATCAATGTTTTCAAACTGAAACTCTGCCCCGCTACTTTCAGAGTTTACTTTTTTCCAATTTGGAAGTGCTGACATTTTAACGAAATACCTTGTTGTGATCGTGTATGAGGATCTAAGTGGATTAAATTTACATATAACCATATGTGCACTTGTCATACTGGATCGACTTACCAAACCATCTGTAAATTCACCTTTCCTCACAAGAATGAATTAGCTAAGTAGTTTGACTGCAAGTAAAGAGTGGTGTGGGGTTTTTTATCTAGTATAATAACATGAGATCTAGAAAACATTTGGTATAACACTTTGTTATGATCATTCATTCTGCATGAAGTCACCAGAGAAGCCAGAATACAGACACAGTACAAATCTTCCAACAGTGTATCATCTGAACACAATGTCCTCGCTAGGTTTCTATGAATTGAGCTGTACATAGTGTAATGACCTTTCATTGACTTCATTGCTGGACATATTTACAGTTGTTAGTGGCTTAATTTCACATATTTAGGTTTCAGCATAATCACTACTGTCATGATGATTACAGCAGTTACAGTAATAAAGTGGCTCCAGCATACCACTGAAAAACTACTCTAAGGATGGTCAAAGTCAGCTACTTCCAATAACCAAATCAATCGGTTCCAGGTTGTTTGTTACAAGTTTACAGCAGTTATCTTCATATATGTTCTGTATATTTTGTAACTAGCTAAAAATGGCAAGTTTCATAATCCATTACCAAGGTTATTTAATGCAGAAAGGTGATGTCTTGGTTGTTGCCCTTATTGCATGTTGTGTTTGTTCATTACGTGCAGCCATCAGAGTCACACCAGTGAAACAGTAAAAGGAATAACAAGATCTGAATATATTCTGTTTAAAGTTGCAGTAACATACAAAGGCAAGATCAAATGAACACATTTGGAGTATCTGTATGGCACACAGCTCTGGGAACAAGACAGATCGCCTCTGATTGGCCAGTTTGAAAATCGCTCAGCTTAGCAGGGACTGAGAGTTATTCTGTGATGATTATTGTGTAGTGAACTGGTAAATTCACTTCCTAATTGACAGGCTGTTATATCCACAAAAGGTAACGCCACAACTGGCACTCTAGTTTGCACTATTGGTAGAAACAGTGAGCGCTGAATGGGGCATACAGACTATGCTGTTGTCTTACCGTCACACATAGTAGTTCAATGGCAGCAATTATATACGCTGGTGGGAAATTGGGGTAGCTTTCTTCTAACATGAACAATGCAAGGCTCAGGGTTTGAAGGCTGTCTGATTGGTGCCTTTCACTGGAACTAAATAGGTTGCAAAAAGAAAAAAAATCTATTAGAAGTATGATTTGTCGTACTTAGTCACCATATGTTTGGGTGCACTGAGTAAATATATTCAGAGTTCTCTAAAGGATAATATTTTTATCTATCTGTATGATCTTCAGAGGTTTTCCAGTGGTCAAGAGGGTTTCTGAGTATAAAGTAATATAGCATATATTTATTGTAGTTACGTATATTTACATGTGAAATAAAAGACTTGCTACTTGTACTACTCTACATACACTGCAGCTACAGCAGAATATCTTGTGTACTAAAATGTAATGCTGATTTGGGGATCTCTCTTTCATAGAGGGAGGGATTATATCACCATATCAGTAGGCTTATATAGCACCATTACGGGGTGAATAAACAAAGCACATATGCAGGAGTGAGATTTTTCATATGCTAGCAATTCTTTTCACTGGTGGAACCTGATGATTTTGATCAAAAACAGAGGGGGGGGACACACAGAGATGGAAAGAAAGAAAGAAGGAAGAAATTCTTTCACATTTAAAATAGCCTCAGGATTTCTGTCCCCCCTAAAAGACAAATTGAGTTCTATACTTCAATTTAAGTTTTTTTCATAGGTTCTTTTTACTACTTTACTTGCCAATTTATTCCATTATCAGATACTCAGATCTATCCTAAACCAGTAACTATTGATGATTCATGTCTTTATGATGAAAACATACTGAAAGGAGAAGAAAGCAAAATATTAATTAGAGATGACTAAGTAGCAAAATTTGATACTTGGTCACCAGTATTGGATATTTTCAGTGGGTCATGAAATTACGTTTTTTGTATACTTTAGTACACAGTAATGCGTATGTGACCTTACTGTGTCACTTGGTGTTTACCTCTTATCCCAAGGCTAACAGAACTGGAGATACAAGTCTTCCGGTTTTCTATTCCTTTGCAATGGCAGATATTCTGGGTTACAGTACAGGTTCTAGTAAGCATGCTCTTCCCATGAAATCGTTCCTCTCTCTCACAACTGAGCTACTGAGAATGCAGACTTTTGTAGAAGACTAAGCAAATTGTTGGATCAGAGTTTTATTTTTGCTCAGCTCAGCTCTTGGAAGTGAGTAACTGATGATTTTTAAACGCCGTTGATGAACTGGGTGAATTCCCATACGCTTCTTTTGAGGACAGTCCATGGTCCTTGTTTAGGTATATTTTCATTTGGAATTAAAAAAACACTATTTCCAATATTTTGTGTTTTAAAGCTGGTCTAATAATGATATACATATTGATTACCACTTGTAAAGTTTGTGGGAGGGAGTGGCAATGAGTTGGAAAATCTAGATCATGTCCATCTTAGCCTGCCTCATTCATATTTTAAGTAAGGCAGAATCAGATCAGAATATTCAAAAAGTAGATGTACATAGGTGGTCCTAAATACCGAGGCTTGCAGCACTGGTCCAGTCTGAACACAGATTCTCAATACTCCCTGAGGATTGAAGACATACACACACACCCCCCATCATGGTGGTGGCTTCATTGCTGCTTCTGGAGGGTCCCCACGCTTTCTGAGTAAAACAGCTCAGTCAAGCCACGTTCTCAGCCCTCCTGGTTTTTGCTTCACTTCTCCTTCCAATGGGTGGTGAGGGAGGAAAAGGACAACAGAGGCTGTGTCAGGTTACTGCTAACTCGCTCTGCTTCTCTTGCTCCTCTGCTTAGCAGGGACAGGTGCGATTGCCCAGGGTAAAGCAACTGATACCTTACAACCCAGGACTGCTCCGGTTTCTTCTCCCATGGTTATCATCCCTTGCAACCAACCATGCACCATCCTGGATCCCCCATACCACTTTAGCTCTTCAGTTTCTAATTCCAGTGTATCAGCCCCTTAAGGCAGCATCATCCCCCTTACTTTCACTTTCCAACTGCTATGTTCCAGTCACAGTGTCAGCTCTTTTTTATGTATTTATTTACTTGATGAGAAGCATGGGGAATATGTTCTTTTTCACAGGTCTAGGGGGAGAGTTTTTTCATTCAAATATCATTAACTAAGGAGCCAATTTCTGATGTAGCATCTTCTGAAAATGTTAGCATCCTTGTTACACACGTATTATTGCACCGTATGATAGGAAGTTCATCCCAGAGGATGAGCAGCAGAACACTAGCATCAGAGAGGAAAGCTACAGAAAAGGGATACTTTTCATCAATTAACAGTCCTTTGGTGCAAAGGCTAGGAGACAAGAAAATCATGAAGTTGTGCTTAGCTGACACCTGGACAGAAAATGGACCCTTTAAAAAAATAAAGAAACAAAAATAAAAGACAGCTTAAGTTGTGAAAAGAATTGGATCAGCTAAATAAAGAATCTGTCAGGTCTGGAAAAAAAATAACCTTATTGTTGCTGAGTAGATTAGTAGCTATCCAACAGCACGGTTCTGATACTACACAGTTTGAGGAGCATGAATGCCACATACGGTTAGACTATAAAAAAGCAGTCTTGTTTTGCCTGGTAGAGACATCAGAGCTCAACAAAGTGTACACTAAATTTGTATTAAATTATTACAACACTTTTTGATGTATAGGTTGTTTAGGTATTTTATCTATATTTCAAGCCCAGAAGTGTAAGTTGCACATCATATTTCTCATTTTGGCAATACCAACAGAGTAGAGAAACACCTTTACCTGAATCATTGTGGTGAGAAATTTGGTTTGAGTTGGAGCCTATGTCTTTAACAGGGATATGGCTATAATGTTGTAGTTCTGCATTTGCTTCTCTGAAGTCACAAGCTACTTGCTGAGTTGTACAATAAAACTTTAATACAGCAAATCTCCAGCAAGGTGCCTCTAGGATGTTCAGAAGAAAAAGAAGGACTATCCATATAAATTTGGGACTGTTACCTCTAGGTAGTACTTCGGATATGGCATTTTCAGCTGTAAGAGCTACCAAGCAATATCCCATGGCACTGACCTTGTGTTCCCTCAGCCAGCCCACCTTTACATCAGTGGGCACCCCGGGATGATGGAGTATCTGTCATACAGTTTTGTCTTTGCTACATTTTTAAACAATACCTCAGATCTCAGCATATACAACCTACAATATTGTTTGCACAATTAACACATGAACTGTTGCCCTTAGGCAACTTGCTTGCTATTGAATTAATTGTGGTTTTAGGTTTACTAACTATATTACTAGGCATAAGCAGTAGCAATCTATCCACAAAACTTCAGTAATACAAAAAGCCCACGCCATTCAATACTTTTCATTTTCACAGAATCACAGAACACCTTCCCAATTTACACATATATAATTTTTCTACAGATTTTTTTAGAGTTTCAATAAGCAAGACATTTATACTAGTGAGACCAGAGTTTGGGCCTACACAACCACTGAGTGCAAAATAATAACATAAAAGAGGAATATATACGTATACTATGTTGAAATCAATTGGGAAAAAAGAGTCACGTTCATCGAGGAAAATGCGGGCTGCTTGAAACATAAAAGGAAAGTGAACAGTTACCGTGTTACAAGTACAGTACCTTTTAGGAGGGGAAAGTATTTTTTGTGTGCAATCTCATATTATAAGAATTTCACATTTGTCTTTTCAGTTCTTAATTTTAGTGTACTTAAAATACATCGGGTCTCATGCTACCACTAAATTACATAAACCCTTGTGGAATGACATTGAATGACAACATAAAATTTAACATTTCATTGGGAAAATTCTGCTAAAAGAAGAAATTAGTATGACATCAATTATAAATTTCCCAGTGAATGTTCATAAATGTGAGAACTTTTTCTGTTAGTGCATTTGATATCAAGTATATTAAACATTAGGTGTTTTTTCATGTAGATGACCTTGAGAAAATAGAACATTATATAGCATATTCTGATTTTGAAAGCTATTCGTATCTTGTGTTCGTAGCTTTACATGTTTGTAACTCCCAAGAATTCTGAGAAGTAGAACTCATTACATATGACCAGTCTCTCAGTGGAACCCGCAGGACTGTCATAACCATCGAATTCAATACCAGTTTCAGATATTAGTTCCACATGTCTAGTATTTTTATCTCTTCTGGATTAAGTTCGTAAACCATAACCTCATGTGTAATTTAAATCAGGCTTTTCTGGAAGTTCATAAATATATATCTGATGCAAGGGATAGACCAGAACTCACTCCCAAGATGCTGTTCGGGCTAAGTGGAATCTCCTTAGGAACCGCTTCAAAGATCAATTCCTCTTGTCCATAAAAAATAAGTTTAAATTGTCTTCTATGAGCCTGCTGTTAGCAATTGTACTGTTACATTATGTATGATTCTTTGACTGTTCATTGCTTCAACAAACTGCACAGTGCTCCATTAGTGATTTTCAATTTCATGCTAAGCTTTGCAATTTATTAGTGTTGTTTTGGCTAATGTACTATTATTTTGCATATTTTATATCATATTTCATTTGCTATTCATATGACCTAACAGTTAAGTATTGGGGATCAATAAGCCCTCTAAATGTTTTCATATTCATATTAGGAAAAAGAGGGAAATCATGCAGGCAGCCCAAGACATAGTCAATTAGGACCAAGTTAAATTTTTTAGCAATTTTCAGTTTTCCTCCAGTTTGTCTGCAGGTTTGACTGCAGGTTTCCAAACAATGATTTAATGGCCAGATGCACTTACTCATTAAAATAATTTTTCTTAGTAATGATCCCCTAATTTTAGATACCTGGACCGTGTTCATGTGGATTCTTTGCCAGTGTGCTATCTCTCTGTACAGAAATACAAAGATTAAATTCAGCTTAAATACCATCTACTTCCAAGAAATTAGTGCAGTTCTATATTTATTTAGTTTTGATTTTGTCCTTCCCAGAGCTGTACAGTGTTTCAGAAAGGGAAATATTTAGTATTAGTCTGAGGAAAAAGTCATCCTCCCTCAGAAGGTTGTATAAACTTAACTTTTGTGTGCTCATTTGCTGTATCTGGTATAAATACACAAAAATGTCAACAAGCACCAACTCAGATTTTTAAATTAATTGACTTCACACCTTTTGGAGTCCTTTTTCTTAAAATGCAGATGTTTAGGAGGCAGCAGTGCTACAAAAACAAACTTTTGAGAGTATTAATAAAGCGTTTTCAAGTGTGCATGGAAAATACGTGTGTAAACTTATGTCAGAAATGCTAAAACATTCATGCAAGCACAGAACAAAATGTCAAGTATCTTACTGGCACATTGAAAATAGGGAGTAGGACAGATATTTTGAATGCTCGTGAGGATGTGGATTGAGGCACTAGTGACCGCTCAGTAAAGACTGTAGTAGAATTAGCATTTAAGAGTGATATAGCGCATTGCTTGTCCTGCTTGATCTTTGAACATTTGTCTTTCATATAAAATTTGGCATATGTAGTTTTTCAATATAGAACCAAATAAACAAGAAATTTTTGAAAAGGCAAGATAGGTATTAGTTGATACGCGCTAGATAACCTCACAAGGTTCTACTACTTTCCATGATTTAAATACTACATCTCGACTACTAAAAATTAATCAGAGGATTTTTATTCATATTCAGCAAAGAAAAAAATAAAGGCCTATCTTCAACTAGAAACTTTGCATTTGTCCCGTAATTTCATCATCAGCATAACGTGTATGTGATTTTTGGATAAATTTTTTAAAATTATGAAAACTGACTTTAGTATTTTCACGCTTAAAATCTCTACATTTATAATAGAAAACAAAAATACTTACCTTCAACCTAAGCAAATAGTTTCCAAAACGAGTTCTGTTCATTGACTTCCAAAAGTCATGTTAAGAGGGAAAACTTCAGTCGGTCTGAATGCCCAGAATTTGCTGGATGCAAATTTAGTTGCTTTTTGGAATCACCAGGTGCCTGGTTCTTCTGCCTGGCAGGTTTGGGG
>Ga0181612_139291_pt1 | contig 13441 bp, 14 predicted proteins | sample HoacroProtozoa21_FD_119630 | JGI IMG/M metagenome (GOLD analysis project Ga0181612, IMG submission 119630) | Hoatzin crop microbial communities from Cojedes, Venezuel. Combined Assembly of Gp0051906, Gp0051904, Gp0051908 | reverse complement strand
AGCCTCGTTGCCCTTCTCTGGGCACACTCTAGCACCTCAATGTCTTTCTTGTAGTGAGGGGCCCAAAACCGAACACAGTACTCAAGCTGCAGCCTCCCCTGTGCCAAGTACAGTGGCACAATATAAAGCTTTCCATAGTGATAAACAGCTGAGGAAAAGAAGGGTGACATATCAGGACAAAATCTCAATAAACAAGAGATCAGCATGGGTTTGGTTTAAGGTACACTACAGAAGCAGCAGGCACAAGCTAGCCATTTGTCTGGATTTGTTAATGTAAGCGGTTAATGTGAGCTGTTCTTAAAACCGGAGCTCAATAGGGGAAAAGAGAAGAGTGTTGAGATAGCTAGCTGAAGGGCAACATCCCTGCGGGGTTCTGCACAGACTTGGCATGACATGCAAGGCTTCAAAGGGAAAGGCAGCTACATCTAAGGGGGGCTTCTACCTCAGATTCCTTGCCTACCTTAACAGGGCAGCAAGAGAATGGTGGCAGTGACAAAAAAAATGAGAAATTCTCCAGCCTTTAGACCATGGAGGTCTGCAGAGTCACAACAGCCTTCACTTAAGGGGGTGGTGGAGGACCAAGCTTCAGGCATACTAAAGAGAGCAAGCACCAGGGATTAGCATTGATTTGACTGGAAGTTGGTGGCTCTACCCCTTGGTGACTGGAAACACTTCACTTTTAGACAATACAACCTGGTGAAAAAAAGAGACAAAATGTCAGGGAAAGGAATTGGCTTGAATTTCGGCATAAACTTAAGCTTAGGCCAGTACTACAAATTCTGTTGATGTGCTCAACTTGTAGATTAATACAGACTAAGCCCACTGAACTTAAAAAAAAACACCCACATTTCAAGAGTCACACTCCTTGCAAGATCGTAAGAGAAGACAATGTCAGCATATCTCTGTGAGACAGCCTGCACCTGGCAGATTCATGTTCTTGGCTAAGAAGCTTTATTTCCTTGATGCACAGGGTTGAATCTGGTATCCTTCAGATCAGTGATTGCGGAGATATCCGCAGCTCATCAAGGCAATGGGTGAGGGAGAACGGCATCCTTATTGATAACATTCAACAGGCAACCTGCAGATTTTGAAAACTCTGGACAAAGCCATTTATGAAAAGATGCACAATGCCAGATTTTGCGCTTTACTGACTGGAGTTGAGTTTTAACCCTGCCACTTGTCTGTGCAGCTTCTGATGCAGTTGATATAAGCTGGGCACATGTACTCTAAGGCTCAGGTTTTTTTCCTTAGAGTCTAAATTTAACACTGCAGACCCTGAGGATAAAACCAGTTGAGCCCTTTGGAGGGAAAACGTTCATCCTCTTTATCAGAGTGGCTTTCCCGGTGGCTTTCACTTCAGCAAGAAGAGTGTCTGGGATAATTGCTCTTTCCACAGAGGATCAATACTGTGTAATTAATCAAGATGAAATCATTCTTTGCACTTCTCCAGGTTTCATCCTTGAGACATATTCTCAGATTCAGCGGCTCCTGGAGATAGCAATGGTCTCTTGCTGCAGTACCCCAAAACACCCTGGGGGTAAAAACATCACAATCCAGCTGTCCAGAGCCTAGCCTGACGTATCTTAATAGAAGAAAAGAGACAAGAAGGCCCAGATGCCTCTTTATTAGGACCGTCCTCTCTGCAGAGACAACAAGCCCTCAAAATCTACTACAGTCAGTGTAACATTTGCATCAAAGGACCTTTTTTCCCCTCCCAGGAAACATGCCACCAAACTCGCAGTGATTACAAAGCAGAAGCATGCACTGTAGAAATACACCTAGCAGAACCCCAGGTCACAGAGAGAATAATTCAGCTAACATTTCTGCAGTTTGCAGAGTTTGCTTAGCCGAGATTGATCACACGCATCTCAGATCTCTGTTTAATTTCTGTTACAGGGTGAGCATATTTTTAATCCACTGCCTGGTATGAAACAGCATAGGAAGTCATTTTGAAAACACACTTTCTAGGAAGAATCAAAACATGAAAATTTAATATTAAAGTCGTTTTCCTCTCTGGCAGGTCAGATTTTTTTTTCCCAAATCTCAAAATGCCACAGGGGAAAAACAAATGAAAAGACTATTGAATCAGCTCTAATGGATTTAAGAAAAAATGAAATATTTCAAGCAGTTCATTTGACCTGGAAACATTACCCTTTTAATATATATACTTCTGTGTTTCATCCTAATTTGGGCTAAAAAGGCTGGAATTTGTCACAGTCAAATTTCAATCATCTCCACTTACATTTAAGATTCTTCTTGCCTGTCAGGTCCTCTATCCCTCTCTACCAAGCATATTCAAGACAAAATGCCTCCTAAAAGGATTGCTGGCCATTCTGGCATCACTGAAATTAAGCAGCTAGTGAAGACAATTATAAATAATACATACAGTTTTGTTTATTACAGAAAGATATTAGAAGAATGACTGGAATTTTCCATTGGTTTGGGTAAGCAATCAAGACGTTTTAGTAGACCTGAGCTGAGAAACAGCATAGGCTTAAATGATTGTGCCTTGATTCAGTTTACATTAAAGGGAAGAATAAACAAAATTAAGGTTGGGACTAATGTTCTTCATTTCAAAGGGGCAAGTTCTGGTGGACTAAGTGCTCTGAACGCCTTAGCCACGGAAGTCAACATGCTGCGTGTCTCTGGGCCTTGGATGGGGAACAGGCCAGAGGATTCTTCGAATCACTGGTGCTAATAAGATCTCAAAGCTGTATTCCTAGCAGGTGAGAAAAAAAGAAGCATCTATGGACCTGCTGGATAAAGAGCCACTTCTAGAACCTTTAGCTCAAACTCTAATAAGAGTAATGATATTGAACAGAAGGGCAACGGGAAGGTAGATTATGGGAATGAGGTTTAACTACAATGGAAACAAGAGCAAAAAATCTAAGATCTTAATCACCTCCAGTTGGGAGGACCTGGATAATCTCGTTCAGAATTCAGATGGAATTGGCTCATGAAGCTACAGGAACAGTCGCAGGTATTCATGACAAGCCCATCAACCCATGGGACTGAAAAATAGCAAATGCAGTCCCTACAGTTAAAAGGGAGAATAAAAAAGATCTGACAATTACAAGTTAGTCTAACCTCAAACATCTGAAGGCTTTGGAACAAATTTTGAAAGAAAGAAGCAATTTAAGTCATGGAGATAAACTGGGAATGGACTAAAAAAATTACCAAAGGGTTTGGGTTTGATAATGGTACGTTGTTTTAGACTAACTTGATAGGATTTTAAAAAGATTAATGATTTTATAGACAAAGGAAATATGGTAGGTATAATTTATCTGGGCTTCAGCAAAGCATTTAATAAGGTGCCAGATGGGAGATCATTTCTTAAACTAGAGAAAATAAGGATGCACAGAGGAGCTGTTGAGTGGGAGCCTGCTGAAAGGAAGACAATCACTGCCAGCACTGCAAAGAGAACTGTTGGGCTGAAGGACAGACAGGAACCAAGTTTCTCCAGGATCAACTTTGGGATTTTTCTTCTTTCTCTGTCTCCTGATGGCCAGGATATTAACAGGGAGAGTGCTTACTTTTGGGACCCTCAGTGGGACACTAATGATTGTCCATAGCTAAAAAATAGCACTAATATAAAAGAGGATCAGGGTAGCAGACAGAAAGAACAGATGCATTTGAGGAACAGAGTAAAATAAAAGCCATTCAGTAATATGCAACTTAAGCTCATGCATTGATGGACTGATACCATAGCTGCTGTAGAATGAGCTCTCATCAGCTGAAAATGACTGAGATGCAGGTAAGCTGGTAAAGCAGCTGATGAGACCATGAATGACTTTAAGCTGCCAATGGGACCCTCCCCTGCAAAGGCAAAATCCAGCCCATGGCAGGTAAGATTGTCCCAGTAGGAACACGGAAGTACTAAGATAACTGTATGAAGTGGTGCTGCAACAAGATCTGAAATACTGTGTACTCCTCTGGCTACCCACATTCAAAAACCACAAGTTCAAACTGAAATCGATGCAGAAAATGCTGCTAAGATGCTTGGGAAACAGGTAGTTAGTCTTACTCGAGAAGCTAGAGCTTGGCATATTCAGCCAGCAAAAGGAAGTCTGAATGCCTACAGAACTGCCCTCTGTGGATGTACAGCATGTGAATACCTGTTGTAGGAGAAAAAGGATGTCAAGCTGAGCCATCCTCTGGGCAAGAACAACTGGATAGAAACTGGCCTCCCATAAATTTAAAAAATTTATAAATTAAAAAGACTAGAAAAAAAGGTTTCTAACCCAGTAACCTCATACCAAATGGAAGAACACGACCAACACATAAAAATGATGGCTCCTTTCAGTGACAGAGATTGGTCCTCATATGATAGAGTTTATATGACACGGTGCCTGTGTAGCAAAGTGATTCCTAACCCTCTGCCAGACTGACCTTCCTGTTTCCAGCTATGTTTTGAAACAGAAGTTTTTCCCCCTCACCCAGAAAAGGATTACAGCTCTGCATATACACAGTCATACAAATTATAATGTACAGACGATTTTCCTTGTGATTGAGAAAAGAGCAGCAGGAATTCATCTAGCCAGTGCAGGACAAGGTCACTGTGAAGGACAGAGAAAAGATTGCAGAGATGGCAGTGTTGGGGGACTTTGGCTGAAGTGGTGTTTACTATTATTATTATCTCTGCTCATGAGCCCTTGCCCCTGCAACGAGGAAAATGCAACTTACGGATGGTCCTATGAAAGGCTGTTAAAAAAAACCCTTTATTAATGACATTCTTGTCCCTTTAAAGCAGGAATAGCTTGGTTTTTCAGATGCTAGAAATTAAACAGCCTGAAATGCAGGCGGGGATGACAATTGGTGTCATGAATATTGGAAGCGTTCATAAAATACATTGGTTAGATGGCTGGAGGAGAAAATAGGTGTAGTAGAGAAGTGACAAAACAGCTTGGAAACAATCCTGCTATTAGCAGGGAGGAAAGAAGAGGTAATAAAATTGGGAAGCCAATTAGGCAGGAAAAGGGCACAAAAATGCTATGGGAGAAGGAAAGGATAAGCAGAAAAAAAAACCCACTACAGCAGCGACACTACAGCAATATCCATGGTAATTCTGCCATGAAATACCTAATCAACTCCCATGGATGTTCTTAGGGAACCTGAGAGGTACCTGCCAGAGGTGAAGGGAGTCAGAGGAGGCTTCCCAGTAACTCAGCTGTGCCTTTTCTCCCCCCAGGTGATTTCAGCTGAGATGTCAGGCTGGTGGCTGAATAACAGATATGAATCCACTTCTGCTGGTGCTACTCCAGGGCAACCACCTTTAGCAGAGGGACAGGACAGGTAGCTAGGGAGGAAGAGAGAGAGAAACTGAGACAGATGTTTCAACTCTGGAGCAACATACCCGAGAGGATACCCAGGAGAACTTCTGATAAACACACCAGGACTCGGGGCACTGGAGCATTGCCATGAGAGCAAGGGAGAAAAAGGATTTCGGAAGATCCACAGAGGGTGAGGTAAACAAGCAGTCAGCTGTGACAGAAAGCCGAAGCAATGAAGACGCATAATAATATATAATGCTATTTCAAAACAACAGATGGGAATAGGGAATTGATAGTGAAGCGATTAATACTAGCAATGAAAGAACTAAACACCTTTAAAATGCACAATATTTAATAACAGTCAAGCCAAGACTCACAGCAATTTATAAATTAACAAGGAATAACATATACAGTGGCAAAAAGGGAGAAAGAGCAAAATGAACCCAAATACATGCCAAGTGCCTGCTGACAGAAAGGCTTCGAGGGGTAAGGAAGGAGTAAGATTGAGCCTTGGGGTGAGACTTGTAGGTGCAACATGAGAGCTGTGTCTCCCAACATGGTCAGCAGCTGGGAAGTCCCTGTAACAGCATGGGAAAGAATGGGCAGCCTTCACTGCTGCCCCAGTTGCACCCAGCCTCCACCAGCAGCTGTGGCTGCCCCAGACCTGCAATGCAGCCCCAAACGTCAGGCTGGTGTTAGCTATGTGGGACCTGCTCTGTGCTGGAGCATTGCCAGTCCACTCCTCTGAGCTCTGTCTCTGCTGGAGCTTGGTGGGGATGCTCAGGTCTGAGTCACAACCTCGGAAGACTGACATCCCACACTTGCCCCAGCAAAACAGCGTGCTCCAGGGCCAGGGCCCCACAGGCCAAGTGGTTTTGGTTTCTGATGCTGATCCTTTAAAAAGTAGTTTCTTATAGGGGCTTTGGAGTTCACAGTTTTCACTCCTCCATAGGTCTCTAGTATTCATTTCTCCTCCACTGCAAGTTTTAGACTAAATTCATACTCAATTTCCAGTAGCTAGTGTTGACATTATAAACTGCATGTACAAACTCACTGATTCCATACACAAATTAACCCATGGGTGTGCAGCTTTATACAACTCCATGCTTATTAACACAATCCATATAACTATTAGGGAGCTGACTGAAGGAAAGTAGCTATGAAAGCAAGAAAGAGAGAGGGCTGGAGTTGTGCATTTTTGCTCAGCTCCTGGTGAAGCTGTGGGTGTATCATGCGTTTTTGTGAACTCCTTTTTGAAAACTTGGCTATGCAAAATCCTGAGCCCAATTTTCAGCTGACGTTGAACAGAGAAACAGAGGTAAAGATGCAGAAGATTAGAGGTGATACATATTGACAGCATCTTATTAGAAAGCCTAAGGATAAAGAGTGCTCATCACAAGCAAATTAAGGATTTGAAGTTCCCATTTCTCAGCTGAGCTACAGCAACTGCCCTTGTATTTCCCAGGCACTTCTAAATGCAAAGAACAAGATTATCATAAACCACCAATGCCAGCTAGTGCAACTTCTAATTGGTTGAGTTATGCCTGGACTGGGACTCCTGGGGACCAGGAGGCTCAACTGAGGTGTTTCCCAGCAGTATAGGGGAAAGACAGGTTTCGCCAGATTTGTTCTGGTTTTCTTTTTTTTGTTTGTTTCCCGTTAGATAGTAAATTCTTCATCAGGTTGCCAAGATTTTCAACATGACAAGAGTTATTTTGTGTGGTTTTGCTTGTCGGATATGCTTTTAAATTGCTGTAATGGAACCATTTGAGAAAACAATAGGGAGAAATTAAAAATATGTATTTAAAAAAGAATTAAAAATGAAAGGAACAGATGTGTACCATGCATGACATATGAACTTTCAAATGCAAAGGAAATGCATATATTACAATAAATGGCTAAGTAGTACATATATATCAGCATTTTCCATTCTTTTTTTTCTTTAGACACACATTCTAGATATACATAAATTATTTTTCCTTTTGTTTTATCCCTTTTTTAAAATCAGAATATTCAAACATCCTCTTTAAGAAGCAGGAGAGGATGAAAGATTGCATTTGGCAGGTCTCTTTTGTGCTATAATTTGTTTCTTTGTGGAAATGCAGCAAAGGGTGACTTTTATTATGTGTTAGGTAAGAATTTGCACAGAGCAACTTCCAGCTGTTGACCATGCGATTAGGCCGTTAAAGTGCAAAAATCGCTGTTTACAAATACCCATAATTACTATAATTTTCATGCAAAAATCTATGCTCACCTAAAATCAGACCGCATGCCAGTTCTTTCCTGGCCAAAATGACTATTTCTTTCTGTCTTGAAGTCTCAGTCACATATTGAAAAAATATCTGCAGAATAGAATATATTTTGACTGCAGAAATAGATTTTGCATGAATAGACTCCTGAGGCATCCAACAGTTTCAATAATGTTTTCTATTCCAGGGGAGAAAAAAATATTTTCCTTGATAGCATTTATTTTATATTCACTGCACTGGAATTACTTTTTCAAAATTCTGCCAGCGAAGACTTATCGTATGTGGGTGCCATTGCTGTAACATAAAGATAAGGATGGAGGCTTATTCCACTCATAAGCTCATGAGTCTGTAAATTGGAACTATCCTTCATAGTACAATGCTTTTTACCAGTCCAAATATTTTTCTTAAAGCCAAGACAGGAGTTTTTTCTTGGAAGTATTTTCCTTCAGTGACTTAAGGAAGCATATTCATGGACTACTTATGAAAGGAGACACAAACAACGTGGCACCGCTGGTTTCTCTGAGTGAGGTAAGAGTCCACATTATTCCAGCAGCTTCAGAATCAGTCATTGGAGCAGCTGCCCTAAGCAGGAAGAATGTCGTCTGGGGAACAGGAGATAAGGTAAGATAGAAGCAAGGACCTCAGAGGACAGAGCCGCATCCTAATTTGATGACCTAGGTGCAAATAAATGGCTCCACTTATTTCAAAACTGGGACAGGCGACATATCTGGATCTGAATTTGGATTAAATAGTCAGGAACATTCAGGCCTGTGATTTTGTTGCTGGCCAAATGACTATGATTATTACAATCAAACGTGACAATACAATGACATTTTACCTGGGGGCAGGCACACAGGTGAGATTAAAATGAGAACTGACTCGAACCTTCACCAGGAAATTGAATCTAACCCTTTTTGAAGTTAAACATTTTGATATAAAATATTTCATCGTAAGGCTGACCTGCATAAAACGACTGAATTCCTGGTGTACTGTGAATGCTTTGTGTGCTACAGTTAAATAGTTCCAGAGATGGGAACCAGATTAACTTTGAAATTTCCATCCTCCCCTCACAGACAGCAGTTCAGCTCCTCTTGTGGCAGCAGAAGTTTGCTGGCCGCCCGCGGGTTTTTGATCATGTTCCTGTCTAGATCTACTAGGAGCAGAAATAATGATACAGTGGTAAGAGCCCTAGCATTTGGCCAGTGCTCCATCTCTCTCCATTGCCATTAGTGATGAGGCTCGAACAATAGCAATCGCACTGGGGAATTGAAGGGAAGAAAAGGCTGGTGATGTCAAGACCCGTCTGGTTCTCTTCAAGCCATTGTGCGGCTCATTGGAATATTAAACCTTTCCTACATTATGGGCTAAATTATGGGCTTCTCAGAAGTCTTTGCCCAGAGAGGGACAACGTGTTGTTCCACAGATTTCCGGCCATAAAGGAACTGCAAGTTGTCCAGTCTGATCTCCCCTTTCAAAGTTAAGAAGCTGCTATGTTCCATCTGCGCACCCCTGTGTTAGCCCAAAGATGTTAGATAGACAAAAACACCTTTTTGGAGACTTAATGGTGGCAGAGCGTGGGAGACACCAACATGCCACCAGTGCACAAAGCCTCTGCAGCTGCTGGGGCAGCTGTGCCCGGGCTTCAGCTGTGGATGCAACAGGCTGCGATAGAGGATGAGAAAATCCAAACTGCCCAGCTTGATAGTCTGTCCTGGAAGGAAATGTCCTCCTGATGAGTCTGATCAACCCAGGTTGAGCTCTCTTAAAACTGAACTGGGGGTATACTCAAACCCCCCTCCAGTCAGTTCTTGCACCAGCTCACCCAGTGTGTCCCTATGTCCACAGCGTCGCAGCCTGCATTTTGAGGCAGAGCAAAGGTGTTCCCTTCTCAGTCCTGTAACATGCTGCCTTGTATGGTTCAGCCCTTGTTTGGCTCTACAACAGACAGCGACTGGCCCCCAGGACGACTTGCTTGACACAGCAGCATTTTCCTTTCTCAAAGACCTGCCATTAAACCATGCATTTTTTATCCCTCTTTCTGAAAGTTGTATTGGTGTTCCTACAGGCCTCGATGCAGAATAAAGTCTTGTTGTTGTAGTTCTGGACCACCAAACCACCAGATCTGCCCCAAAGAGCTTACAGCGGACATATGAGATGGAGGGAAGAGATGGTAAAGCAGCAGGGGAAGCCCAAGGTCACCACGAGATGATAATGATAAATGTAATAAGCAGCAGTAACCACACACAAGCTATCATGCCGCTGCCCTTTGATAGCTCACATTTGAACCCTTGGGCTTTGCTAATTGTAATGACACAGTAAGAACTAAAAGGGGAAATTACCCACAAAAAAAAAGGCTGTTAACCACTTCGTCTCTACAGCCACACTGCCTAGTTCAGGCTTTGCTCTAATTGTTCAGTAGAGGCTCCATTAAATTCAGTGGAAAGTCGGGGCATCCCTGGTGGATTATGCTGTAGCAAAGTAGTTTAAATTTAATCTAGGGTCGGATTTAACACATTTGAAAGAGAGCAAATTCACTGTTAAGTCCAGTCAATACTTCAAGCTGATGGTTCTTACTCTGGCACTGCACTTTTATATTCTGACAGAAGGCAGAAATTATGCCCATGATCATCCCATCATTACTGGCTCCTGTCAGTTTTTTCGAAACACGAAAGAAAGCCAGATGCCCTGTGCTCAAAGAATAGGCATGGGATTTTGGTGCTTCTTTGAAAATCCCATGTATGTTCAGCAAAAGGTAGAAAAACACACCAGAAACACAATTTGTGGAATATTACATTTGAACGTAGAGTTGGAAGAGCTGTTCCCTGGCATCAATGACCAGCTCCAAAACACTAACTGGTGATTCAATAAATAAACCATTTCAGCTCCGTCTTCAGAATACTTTTTTCTTCCACTACCCTAACTGGGAGGCCATTTCTGAACCTTACTGCTCTGCTGTTTAGTTAACACACACCCAATTTCCAGCCTGAATCAGTGCAAGGCCAATTTATGCCCATGTACTCTTGTGTGAATTTTGCCTTTTTGCTATCACAGGTCTCCATCTTTCCTGGTGCTGAGCCCCCATCACCTTTATGGATGAATGCCACCTGTGTGAACACACAGCAATACAGAAACAGCCTTCCCTATAACGCTGACCAGCAGAAGAGATGTAAGGGAGCAAGCAGAAAGTGGTGGGGACTGGGCAGAAGTTGGGAAGGGTCTGTGGGCTTCCTTGGGGAGGCAAATCTTGGACAGAGTGGGAATGGGTCCATGAATTTCTCTCTTTCTCCTTCAAGACTTCTGCTCCCAGAACCAGCTGGGGAATTTTGCTTCTTCGTGCCCTCAACCCACTTGCACCCTGCCTTTGCAGCAGCCCCAAGAGCTGGTGCGTGGCCGGAGCCATTGTTCCTGCTGCAAGTCAGTCACTGCCTCCTCAGGCAAGGACGCAGCCCATCGCCCTAGGCCTGTGCCTCAAGATTGCTCAGGCTCCTGCCATCTGCTTCTGTTTTTCCAGACAAATAAGCTATGTTTTTGAGTTTCCCATAATAGGAGAGGCTGCCCCTCCGGACATTCTGGCAAATCTTCTCTCCTCTGGTTCCAACTGCAGATTGCTTCTCCTTACACATATTTCTGAGAGCTTCTCCATGCCCTGAGCAGGCACATGCTTGATACGCCCTGAAACCACCTTTGTTTTCTCACCAGCCCCACCACACTGGTGAGCTGTGCCGGGTGTGGGCAGGCGCATCCCCTTTGCCCGTGCTCTGAGCTGCACTCACTCTGATCCAGAAGCTGTTTGACAGCGTGAGTGTTATATTATTCCTGAATTAACACGCTCTGCCTCCCAGAGGGCCTTATTAGCTCAGGCACAAACCTCACTAACATGGCTGTATGGTTTCTGTCCCAGAGAAGGTTCATATCTGGCCAGTCTGCAGTATCTATCCATCTGCCTCCTCCATATAGATACAGCATAGTACTCCTGTGATTAGACAGGATACCTTGTCTCTTGCCTTTTCAATGCTCTCCAGCTGATTATTTTCATCTTATAGAAAAAGTGGATACTATCAGAGCCTGCAGTGTATGACCTTGTACTGTGTAGGCATGTACTACACACCAGCACACAACTCGACTCCACCTTAATGTTTGGTTCTACCTACATATCGCTCTTTCAGCAGCTACACAGTTAGCCAGACAAGAAGGTGGGTTTTTTTACAGAAAACACCACCATTCATGTAAAGCTATCCCCAAAAACCAGCTCAGAACTTCCCTCTGGGAACAAGACACTTCCCTGCGACCTTGCAGTGGTGGAGTTGCTAACTCCAAGGTACGCACCACACAGGACTATGCAACAAAGCTTCAAAGATTACTGCCTGGAAAACATGCCAGATATTTCAAATCTTGTCCCCACTGGATCCTGCTTCACCATCTCAAAGCTATGTGTTCAGCACAGACAAAAAAGTACCTGTGATTTTGACATACATACCTTTGCCATGACTGTGTCTGCACTTCAGTATTTCTGTATCGTTTGAGTTAACATTAGCTGGTTTCAGGTTCTCCCTCCCCCTACTTTTGTACGGTCTAAGTGGCTGAAAATATCCATGAAATGGAGATATACCTCTTCATTTAAAACTGGAACCTTTCTAATGATTACATTAATACCCAGGGTCCTGTGGACACCTGAGACATCCTCGGTCCTAAGCAGTACATCCTGAAGAGCCCACTAGTCAATAAAATAAAATACCCATTCTCTTTAATTAACATAAGAAATAAACACAATCTGTGACACCTAGTGTGCAGCAGCAATTAAGAGGCATTGCTTAGTTAAACCTCCTAATACCTCATTTAAATATGCAATTAAGGGATAATTGCCTTCAATCAATAAAAAATTGAAATATTTTGCAGGGACCTCAATTATTTTTTGTGAGGCTTTCTACTTTGTACGTGGCCTGGGCTAAGCCTCCAAGTCTTATACCACTTGTTAAAGTAACATTATTCTTTTCAGCATTCCATTGATTTATGGCTTTTATGCATCCTACCAGCATCACAAGCATCTGAAGCTAACACTAAGCCCAGGCAAAGCATTTATTTTAGTGTTTTCAATTATTTCCCTTTGCTTCGAAATATGCATTCTAAGTTGTCCTTGGATCACCTCCCTTTTCTGGTCCACACAGACCAAAAGCATCTCTTTGTGCAGGTCTTTACGCACAGAGCTTCCTCACAAACAGCTTAACTCTTCTGTAATGCAATTGTTTTCCCATTTTTCAATATCTCCTTGTAAACAAGCAGTACTTCACTTGTGCACAAGTGCTAGTGATTCAAACCATATATCCAGCCCCCCACCCTGCCTACACACAAATCAATCCTCAGTAAAAGGAGACAGATCTATGAATCAAACAAGAAACAAAGTCAACCATTGCCTTCCCTCTCAAGGCAGGAAATTAGCAATGCAAATATATAGGCTCATCTAAGAGGTCCTTAAGCGCACTCCATTATGGCACCTCACAACATTATCAGCCACAGAGCTATCAGAATAAAGGGGGAAATATTTTCATGCTCAATAATTGAATTATGTGGTTAAAGAGACAAGACCTGTGAAAGTAAGTGAGATAAAAAAAAAGGCAGGACATAAATTCTGGCAAGCATTTACAGGCTTCTAATGAACACCAACAAAAGCAGTGTACTGTACTGACAGGGAAACCTTGGTGCAGACTAGGATCCATGCTACTTTACAGCTAGTTGTGTAGGGCACCAACATCACATCATCTGAACATGTTGTGGCAACTATTGCTGAAGTCAAAACCTCCATCTGGACTATCTCTGTCATAGAGGAAGGCCAGTAAGGAAGCGTTGTTCGGGTTTAAGAAACAAGAGTTCAAAATGGCTTCACCAAGGGCAAATCGTGCCTGACCAACTTGGTATTACAGCATT
>Ga0181612_171749_pt1 | contig 13442 bp, 11 predicted proteins | sample HoacroProtozoa21_FD_119630 | JGI IMG/M metagenome (GOLD analysis project Ga0181612, IMG submission 119630) | Hoatzin crop microbial communities from Cojedes, Venezuel. Combined Assembly of Gp0051906, Gp0051904, Gp0051908 | reverse complement strand
TTTCGTTTATAGTGAGTACATCAACTTGCTACTATGATTTGTGTTAAAGTAAAATTTTCTAGGAGTTATCTGCACATAGAGCTGTTCCTGCTTAATTCTTCCTGTTTTGTTCATGAGAAGACATTTCTTCTGGGACATAGTAAATCTCCTCTGTAAGAAGTGAGTATATGTGTAATGTTAAGTAGCTATGCAGCTACTGGCTGCAGTTTAAAATAGGCCTTGACTTAATCCATGTTCAAAAGGAAGCACCCCTTGTGAAATGACAGAGGCAGGAGTTTGGAGAAAAAGGGGCAGTGACTGTAACTTAAACAACCCAGGAATGTGTAAGGGATGCAACTGTAGTGGTTTCTGCTTTTTCCCCTCCTTGTTGCTGTGAGGAAGGCGAGCGTTACTTGCTGTAGATCTTTTGTCCCTTGCTCAGATAAACCGAGGTCAGGATTGCTTGGCACCTGACTGGGATGCTTTACAACAAGGGAGTTTAGTGACAGATCCAGATACAAAAGCCCAGAACCTTTTGGCCCAGAAAGAGGGCAAAAAGGTATTCTGCTTTTGTAGATAATAATTTACAATAGGAAAAGAAGTAATTCTTACTCACTGAAGCCTGAGTTATAATGGGACTGAGTAACCACAACAAAGAAGAAAACTAATGCAAGTTCCTGACTTCTTTGGGCTGCCCATGTCGTGAGTGGTATCAGTGGGACGCAGATTCTGCTGGTCCCGCTGGACAGGGTGGCAGAGTGCAGGCACAGTCCCATAGAGGTGCCCCAGCTGTGGCAGGTGGGCATCCGAAGCGCTGCTGCATGCTGTGGACAGTGGTGTACCCTGCACTCCAGGCAGGACTCGTCACAGGCTATCCAATGGGATCTGTCGTTCCCTCTGCACTGGGGCAGCCCCACATTTCTCTGCCTCTTGTGGTGATGTGCTCTGCAGGTCTGGCCAAGTCATCGCTGAGCTCCAAGTACAGCTGTTCCAACAACAAAAGTCTGCTTATTATCTCTCCACTTGCCTCCATGTTCCAACTCTGGTATTTACATTCTATCTACTTAAATTTTATTGGTGTTTTCAGCTGAGAAATTGGTTTTCATTTCGACTCTTAAAACAAAACAGCCACAAAATAGAGTATACTCTGTCTCTGATTGCAAGCAGCTGGCATGGTCCACTCCTAAAGCAACTCCACTGTGGTAGCAGAAAGTGACTGTAAAAGGTGGAATTTAATGTTTGGAATCCTGATTAAATCAGGTTATATAAATTACTGTGAGCTAAAATTAAAACACACACACATATTAGAGGTGTGAGTGTATGTGTGTATTTTTCTTTTTTGCTTCCTAGATGGACTTTCTGTGACCTAGAAATCTGATAATCTGCTTTCCCCAGTCTAGGACATTTGAAAAGGCCAGTGGGTATTTGAGTGCGAATTTGCTTAGTGCAGAAGCGATGTAGTACTATTGTAGTTCAGCAACCCAGAATCTGGGCTTCATGTCTTCTTTGCTCATCCACTTTGGCAATGCATTAAGGAGTTTAACGTAAAAGATTAACCTTAAGATTAAGTCAAGTCAGGTCTTTTTACATTCTTCAATGTTACTGCATACCAGGGGTAAATTTTTTCTGACAGTTGTTCATTCCCAGATCCAGCTGTGTTGTTGGGAAAAGGACCATCTCTCCAGGTGGTAGTTTCTGCCCTTCTGCCAGAAAGTACTGTTCCCACTGCCCTCCAGCCAGAGGATTTTATGTGAACACTCCTAATTCACTTCAACGAAGAGCCATATCATTAAGCTCATGCTGCCTTTTTAGGGGCAAATCTCACACCAGTGTTTAAGATAGCCTGACTCTGGGAAGTGCTGATGCACACCATTGCTCTGGCACTAGGTAGGGATGGGAGCAGCCACAGGGGAGACAAGATGGGAAGGAGAGTGTAGTAACCTTTTACACTGGCATAACTGGATTTGATAGAAAATAGATATTTTCTACACGGGTGTTACTCACAGAGATAGTGAATCACAGATTGATGGCTAACCTGTGAGGCAGCAGAATGAATAGCATGTGCTGAAATACTTTGTTACTCATACGCTGACAAACAACATAAAGGTACAATGCAAGCTTTATCATACAGCTAATAAGGTTACGGTATTGAAGATGACTGCAGCTGAGAGCCTTTCACTTTGACATTCTTAAACTTTTCAGCTTTTCAGCTGGAATAGTATTTTTAATTTTTAAATGGATTTCCCTTTGTTTAAAATAGTTAAATGGACCACCATGTTTTTAGTAAGATGAAGCACTTCAGGCTGATTGGGTTTTTTGCTGTTTCTACTATATGGCTCTTTTTGACTTATAAAAAAGTTCTGTTCCAGTTGACCCTGATTTATTTTCCATAAAACAATCTATAAAATATTTGCCCGAATCATATTGCTAGGAGGACAATTAGAAGGTAGCAGAAGATTCCCACAGAATATCCCACAGTCACATTAGAGAAAAGTTCTGGTTTTCCCATAGCTTTTGTTTGTTTTGATGTTTCAAAACAAAACTTTCCAAGAAACCTGCAGAATATACTTGAAAAGAACTCTTGAAGTGTACTGCTGTTCTCGGTGTCCCATTATGTTAGTACATGGCTTATGTCTCATAGCCTATGTGATAAACATTTCTAAACTATGACTGCCTTAAATATATGAACACTGTTTACATGCTCAGGTAGCCCTGTGCCAAGTATGTAATACCGTGTTCCCTAGAGAGATCTTCATGTCCTAGCCAGTGGGAGGTTAAGTGTCTATGATTTCAATGCACTTGCTTTTCTGTTTTTTTGTGTTCTTGCTTGGCTACACCACTGCGGAATTATCAGCAAGTTGAGAACTTCAGCCCTGGTTCTCTTTAGCCAGGAGGTGGATTTCACTGTGTAAAGCTCCCCTATGTTTGTCTTGGTTTGTATATAAAAGCAGCCAAAGTGAGTTTTCCAACTGCTTTCAGAGTAGACCCTTCCAATGCTGGAAAAGTCATTCCGGGGTGGAAGGCTTTGTTGAGGAGTGGTAGCAGTCTGGACACATCAAGCAACTCCCAACACAGAGTGTTTGTGTGAGCCTCAGATTTCCTGATGAAATACTTGGAAGTCAGAGGAGTGCCTTTTGTCTTTGTGACCGAATTTTCACAGCAACGTCCTGCAAGTCTGTGCTGCAGTTGGTCAGGTCAGGGGATAGGTTTTACACCGTCCCTAGTCTAGTCTACTTGCTTTTGCTGTCTTAGGTTTATGTGAAGTAATTTTTACAGAACAGAAATGACTTCTGAGACGTGTGCGTTGGGGGAAGGGGGACATCTACTGGTCACGGCATCCATGAGCGAGGGCAGAGTCCCAGGGAGTCCTGTCAGGCCACGTCTGTCTTGGTCAGAGTTGGGAAACATGGTTCTAGTCTCTGTGGGTTTCCTAAACCTTTCCTGCTGTCAAGCCCTTGACTCTGACAGCCAGTCACAGGCAGTGAATACCAAAATCGGAGGGCAGTGCCTCCTTGCCTCCCCAGCTTTCCTGAATGCTTGAATTAAGTAGAGTACGACTGTGGGGAGACTGCACAGAAAAAGTGAAGGTAAAATCTCAAGAGGTCTGGGTAATACTGACCTCATCTGTAAATAAACTATGGATGACCTCGTTGAGAATTTCATGAGCGGTAGGTTACAGTGGTTTTTAGCTTTTCATAATCTTTGCCCTTTTTAACCCTCCTAAATGAGAGGTTGATGGCTAAAAGAGAGCCGAGAGGTCAAACTTATCTGTGCACTCTGCCACTGCTGCCTGTGTTTCATCGATGAACCCCAGTAAATGCAAGGTCACCAAGTGCCTCAGAAGCATTTGGGTACTACAGCAAAAGCTGAGAGAGTGCTGCTTCTATCAGTTTTTCTTGCACCTTCTCCTTATAGAGATATTTGACTATGCTGGAGCTTGAAAAAAATAACACAGTCTGCTTATTCCAGCCTGCAGGATGCTTAGATTTTGGCCTCTTGTGTCAGCCTAAGGGTCTGTGTTTAAGGTGTACTTGTCTTTGGTTTAGTTTCTTTTCATGGTGGTTGTTTCTCTAATATTAGACAGCCTGGCCCAGATTCCTCTTTTATATGTGTCTGGAATAATTCTTGGTATATAGAGAGCCATTCAGGTGTTACATTGACAGTTAAAGGTACTGAGACAGAATTTGAAAATATTTAGCATTAGCATTAGTAAAAGTTGAACATATGCTGTATTTCTATCAACAACATTTTGTAACTCTGCTTTCTGTAAGACCGAAGTGAAGTGTCTTCTATCTACCTCATTGAAGAATTTCATCTTACAGGATATTCCGTCTTTGGAGAGTTGGTAATTTACTAATGCTGGGCACAAAAGAAGAGAGTTGAGGATCTTTGTCCCTGTTAACTAGGCTTACAGGTCTTTCAGATTTGTCTGTAGAATGCGGGGTGCTCTCATAGCACACAAGCAAGGCTGCTGCATAGCAGCATGTTAGCTGAGAAAAATCTGAGCTCTTCTTTTATCTCTCCCACAAGGTCATTACAGAAGTGTACATTAAATCTAGGAACGGTTTGTTTTCAGGAGAGCAATATATTGCCAGCTTGACATTTGTCAGAGTATTCAGGCTCCGGATATTCTGTGAATATCTGTGCACTGGATCACAGTGCCTTAAAAGTGATTATGAAGGTAGTTGTTATTTGCAGACTATTCTGACTCAGAAGGGCAAAGAGTTTGAATGTGTTGCACTGAGCCTGTATATTAATCTATGGATGAGGAGATTCTTTCATCTTATGTCATTTTCCTTCTGTACAGTATGTTCACAGTCCAGAAGCATTTTGTTTCCCTCAGCTCTCTTATTCCTAGTTAATTTGGGGCCAGCTGGTAACTGTGGGGAATATCTGATAAACGCTCTGAAACTGCTTTAGCCCTAAACTGGCGTAGAAGCAGCCAGATGTGACATTGTAGTGCAGCTGTGTGGTATGGAACAGATAGGCAAATGTGTGTGTCAACCTGACATCATGGCCCAGGGGACATCATGCCAATATAAAGATGATTTATAGATGGACAGAGACTCTTAGTTTACTCTCTTGCTTGGTGCCAGCAGAGGTATGATGCTTTTGTGGTTTATCAGTGTTTGGCTGTAGTTCTGTGCTCTTTTGGTGTAAGAGAGTGCAGTTCCAGATTTGGCATCTCTATCAGGAAAGGGCATTATCATTGAAAAACAGTTTGGGAGTCTTCTAAAGTGGGAATCACCAGCACAACTCCTGCAATGAAATTACTTGATAAGTGGTTAGTGTATTGATTTCTCTCTATACTTGTTTTCTTTTTTTCTAGCAGTGTTCCTTTTTGGCAGCTGTTCTTGATGTACAGAAGTAACTTCAGAACTGAGTGCTGGGTACCCTTACTTTTAAATGTTAGATTTTGTTATGTTGGGTGTAGTTGCAATCTGTTGCCTTCAAATCAGAATGGATCTCTGTGTGTTTATTTCCTGTTGAAATGGTCACATTGCTAGTACTGCACCAGTGTCGTTTTTTAGCAGGAAAAATGGGAGTTTTGAAAGACTAAAGCTTATTCACAACATGCATTTTGCGTAATTTAATTTTGCAAGGGTTTTTTGTTTGCAGTGCATATGCCATTTTACTTTGTGGATCAGTGTTGAAACGTTGAGGAGCTCTTAAGGAACTACAGACTCATCCAGATCATACAGGAGAAGTTTTTGTGTAGCTGCGACAGTGTTAATGCAGCACTAATGTTACATTTTACTGTTTAGAAAAAACAAAACAAACAAACAAGAAACGAAAAAATACCACAAAACCCCACAAAAACCCAAATGTAGATGGTTGAATGATGGTAATTGAATTTCAGCAGTTCTAGGAGATTTAGATATATGTGAGTCTTGTTCAGGCATTTATCCTGAAATTATCACAAGCACTGCTCTCATCTTAGGTGAGGGAACATTTGTGGGAATAGATAAGGGTTCCATAAGTCTGTCAATGGCTTACAGTTATATCAGGTCTAAGAAATAATATTATCTCTCCCCGTGAACTTTGCTTGAGTTATATCCCTAGACAGTATTCCATGCTATGACTACTAAGTCGCCTTCATGCAGTTTGCAATAGAGAAAAGGGAGGACAGACTGTTACTGGTGGGTTGTTTTCAAGCACAAAAACACACCTGAGACACCCAAATGCTAGCTTTTCTCAGGAATCAGACCTCTATTTTTGAATGATTCTTAGATACACATGTATTCTATTTGTGTGCATATTTTATGCAGTAACTCTTAAAAAGGATAATTTGAAGAGAAGTGTTTAAATATTAATAAATGTCTCAATAAAACGCTACTTTTCCTAAAGCAAAATAGACTTATAAGGTCCATTTTAAGGGAGTCTGATTAACAATTTCTTGTTTAAAAAGAAGTTTGTGATATGCTTGTAATGTGTCATGAGTACAAGGATCTGCTTAAGTGTGTTTATGTGCTAAATTGGCACCTTAGACCTTGGTTTAGGCCAGAGGATTTACTGCCTGCAGTTTACAATATGCTATTTTCCAGAGACGTTAGTATTCTTCCTATATAAATGGTAAGTTTTTCGTCTGTTTTGCAGATGTACAGCACTCATTCATGAAAAGAAAAATATACTCATCTGTATCTATTTATAAAGTGTCAAATTCTGGATCCTGCCCAAGTCAGTTCAAGCTGCATGAACAGAATTTGGCCGGAAGCAAGAAGCTTCTTTATTCATAAGGTTAATGTTAAGCAGTGGACCACATCCCATCTCAGTTCCACTAGTGTAAATTATCTGTTGAGTAATCCTAGCATTACAATGGCATAACTGAGATAGAACTTGGCTTGTAGTGCTGTCATTTTTTCTCTTCCCATAGCTTTATCCTGCCAGGATTCTTGCTGAAATCAATGAGTGTTCATGTTAAGGCCTAATCCTTACACTTCTCCTATACAGTACTGCAAAGTCTAGGTACAAGCTATAGTAGAAAAATATATCCATAAAAAGGAATTACATAAGTGCTGTAATGCTGCTGTTGGCTGAAAGTCATCTCAGTGATTACTGGAATGTTTTGCTTTTTAATGATGAAAGGCAGAAAGCAAGCAGGGCTTGAATATGTACTAGGGTGTTAGATGAGGTCAGCATCACAGAACAGTGGTTGTGCCTCCCTGTGGTTTGCTCTAGCTTATTAATATTTTGTTTCATTTCTTTTCTAAAACTGGACCAGTTAAATATGTCATCACGTATTGTGTAATGTTGCTTAGTAATAGCTAATATTGCCAGCCACAACTGAAAAGGAGGCATATGTTTACATAAGCTATAAATAGAAGGCTTAATAAATGGACCACTTGCCTTTGCTAGCAATAAACTGTTTTAGTAGCACCGCTGATGCTACATGTATTACTTGGAAGAATGGAGAGCACAATCACTTTGTTTAGTGAAGGATGAAATAGTAATGGGGAAAATGTGGCTGGACTTTTCCATGGTGTTATAGGCTGTGAAGTGGGCAGGTTTTTTTTCCCCAACTCAGGTTATTAACGTTATCCATAGCTGCAAGGAACCTTCCCTCAAGGCAAACTTTGCTACTTTTTCCCTCTTCAGTTTTCCTAATTTGGTGCTTCTGTATTCTTGTGTTTTTCAGCAATGGGTAGAAGGGCTTGGATCCATTATACATAATTTTAGAGCTAACAATGTCAGTCCGATGACATGTCTCAAGAAACAGTAAGTTTCTTGCTTTCTTCCCCTTTCTCCTTTATTTTTGTTTTTCATAGTTCAACATTTGCAATCACAAAACAGTATAATAGAGAAAATGGTGATAAATTACTTTAGGGTTTATCTTTAATTGTGACCAGAAGAGGTCTCAAGTCTGTATCTGGCAGCTGCCCAGGAGAAATGATAAGAGAATTTATAACTGTTCATTTGATTTATTGATACTGCATGTTTTAGTTATTGTCTGGTTTGTACTTTCATTGATGCATATGCAAACAAAACCCCAAGAGTGTTTCTTGTCCTCACGCCCCTGTTAATTGATGTACTGATTTTTTGGGCTGCTTTTTGCCTTTACAGTTACAGAACTGCTCTGCCTCAAGCGCTAAAACGTTACAGAAAAATGTTTTTATTACAGAACAAATATTTGTGCTCATTTCACAGACATGGCAATAATCTTCATCTAAATATAAGTATCTAGGTCCCAATTATAATAAATAGTATTTTAAAAATATTTCATTCTTAATTTCAGCTGGATGAAGCTGGCCTTTCTAACAAACACAAATGGGAAAATTCCAGTTCGGAGGTAAGCACCATTGGGAATTCAAGTTTTTATCAGGTACTGGTTGTATAATGTTAATAAAATTCTGTAACTCATTAATGAAATACAATATTGATTTTGTTACTAATACATACATAAAAGTAAGCACAGAACTAGACATACTTAGCTGAGTTCAGTACTTCCTTGGTAAACTAGGCAGGACTTATCAGCCTAGAAATTTTCTTGTTAATCCATTGTAATGAAAATGAAAATATAACTGCTTGTAATTGTTTTCAAAGTCACTTAGAGCTAAGAGCATCAGTTTTCTCAGCCTAAAACTCCTCAAGCTCTGGGATGCGTTTTTCAGTTGTAAAACTACATAAAATACTTAGCAAAAGAACCATAAAAACTTGCAGGTAAGTTAAGTAGAGGACAAAAAGGTACATTTTACAATGTTGTTCCTTGTAAAAGAGACAGGTACAGCTCTGCCAAAAATACTTTTGCTTTTATAGGAACCCCCAGGATAATAATATTTGGTTTTCTCCACATGGCAAATGAATCACTGAGTTAGTTGTCAGTAACAGAACAGTGTGTTTCTTTCTGTACAGCTGTTAACTACTACGAGTTACTGATTTTCAGTCCTCTCTGGCTAGGCAGTAGTTCTCCCCCCTCGTGCTCTAGAAGTTAATTGTTGCTGGTACATTGAGCTTTTTTTCTCTTCTAGCTGTATGTGAAAACCACACTTTCAAGGCATGCTGTTTTTTCATAAATAGCAACTCAGACAGGGGAGTAAAAAGGAGGACTTTGTAAGATAGCCCTCACAGAACATGTTTTTCAAGGGAGAAGGGGAGGATTTTCCATCTATAGAATGTGGAATGAGACAAAGAGCCTGCCGTACTGCCTTCCAGGTCTCTCTACTTTAGTGACTCAAGTGACATCTTGACAGTGTAGAGGTTGCTTCAGTGTATTAATCTTTCAGCTTTCACATTGCCAAGCCCCTGCTTATTTCTTAAATTTGAATTAAACTGCCATGAGGCACCTTATGTGCAGAAGTCCCACGAGGAATATCAACGGAAGGGTAAAGGCGAGGGAATAATGCTACAGGGGCAAATTCATTTTCCAAACTTTAGAACTTTATGCCTGTGTTTGAACATAGAGCTTTATTCCTCAGTATGAATTGATAGTGCGCTAGCTTGTCTGAAACTTTTTCTGCTGTGAAATATTTTACATTTAGCCAGGCATAGATTCTCTCCATTGTGCTACAGCACACTGATTTGCATGGGCAGACGAGCCCACATGTTGCTGAAGAGAGCCAGTCCACTGGTTCCAGTGTATTAAATCTTCCTGCCAGATCTGCAGTTTTCAGTTTTAGCTCTGCTTCATCAAACCTCCACCTCCTCTTGCTGCTCAGGGACCCCTGTAGCAATTGCTGTAGTTTTGGAGATACAAGTAGGAAGGCTGTTCTCTCAGGACGAGACTACCTGGCAGATCTATTAAGCTGCAGGTGTGTGTATCACAAGATCACCTTTAGTTCATTTTTACACAGAAGTGCAGTAAAACACTGGGGGGAAAAAAAAATCTCACCTGAGAAATCAGAGCTCCTTCCATGTGTTTTCAGGTTTAAGACAGATTTTTGCAGCTAGCACATGGCCATAGGTAATGATGAGCCTTGAGTAGGTGAAACTCATTAGGCTGTTGCTGGTAAATGTCATAAATATTCTTGACTCCTCACTAGTACATTTTAGGGTTGCAGAGTTATGAAGATTCTTCTCAACTACTTTTGGATTTTACTGTACTCTGGGGCATATATCTATTACTATCAACCTACTTTGTTTGGGAGGGAAGAAATTCTGGCAGTTAGTAGTGTGAAAACCTTATGAGAGCACCAGATTTGTCTTTTGGGCTTTAATAAATTTCAGCAGTCTGAGTCTAGAACTACATCCACAGATCTTACAAAGACAGGGCATTTAGTAAGATACGTTGTATATTCAGATTTAGCACTACTGTAAATGAAGATGCGAAAAGGTCAATGTCTTTAAAAAAAAAAATCCTACTTGGTTTCTGCAGCTTTCTGTTAGCAGAAAATGGATTTTCTAAATGTGCAAGTTGCACCTGTTCAGCTAGAGCCTGTTGAAAAATTAGCTTTGCTCAATCTATGCTTGTCCCTTGTACAACTACATTTAAAATTATTAAGCTAACTTAGCTTGTAACTATGAAAATACCTAAAAAAAAGCTAAACTATTATAAATAAGGCTTATATCTATTTTGCAGTAGTTTAATTAAGTTAATTTGAAATTATACTTTTTTACTAAATATGCTTTGTATTGACTACTCTAGAGTGCCTGGAAGAAATCTGTTTTAATAGTTAGATGGTTGTTGGAAATCATAGTTTTAGGTAATTTCTTGTGCAGTGTAGGCAGTGGTGCTTCCAGTTCTAGCCAAACTGATAAATTCAGTGCAGCCATGATAAAAGATTGATTTGAACAGTTTATGTGTTGGCTTGGTTTGTGAATTAACGGTTGGAAAGTGGTGAAGGTCTGAAGTAACCAAGTCATTTAATCCATCAACAAGCACAATAGATTCATACTCCTCAATCCCAGATTTGGGAGCTATTTTAAATATTTATGAGGAAGTATATTGACATGTTACTTTAAAAAGCCCCAAACCACTGTAGAACATGGCTCACAGTTTCTGATTAGTTACTTGCGCTAATAGTGCACATTTTACATGGCATTTATGATTGGGGCCTAATTCATTAGAACAGACATTAAATTTTTACAGGCCTGGAGATACGTTGTAAATTGTAGAGCTAACATTACTCTGTGTTTTAGAATTAGTAGAAAAATAGACATCTGAGGTTTTCTTAAGAAACAAGTGCCTAAAGTTAAACTCAGTCTGTATTTTAGTGAAAACATCTTGGTACTTACCAGCTTTGGAAAATCAAATAACTTATTTAGATACTTAAATAGGGACATAGATTTTATTTACAGTATCCTTTGCAAATTGAAATTATCATGCTGTGTTTTTACAATCTTTTTTGATTCATGCAGTCTTTTCAAGACTGCTGCAGGAACCCAGTAAAAAAAAATTTGCAAAGATTTGTTAAAATATTTTATCATTTAGATCTTTCGCTTCATCATCTTATTTTTATTAATATGAAAATATTTACATAGGCAGTTTAGAGTGTTTTGGAGAGTAAAACAACTGTGAATTGCTATGGCAATGAATAACAGCAACAGTTTGTTTTACATCCTTCACCATGTGAAAATAATTAGTATGCATGAGATTAACAAAAAGTTTCAGCAAATGTTTGTCTTACTTGATGATAGAGCACCATATTCTGATCAGGCAGCTAGAGTCTTTCCCAATGTCCAGTTTTTGTTGCATTAGAAATAGGTACTGGATACAGACTTCAGTTCTTTCCAGACTGAAACACCAAAATGAAGGGGTGGTGGGACACATCAGTTTAGCTTAGCTGCTAAACAGAAGGAAGGAGAGCTGTGAAGTTTGGATCTCGTTTTCCAGCGTTAGAGGTTATTCAAATTTGTCTCAAATGGAAACAGAAATAGACAAGTGCTTTCACATTAATCATAGCAATTAGCTGAGCTTTAATTGGATTTATTTAATTTCAAGTGAAATCAGTTTGTCAGTCGCGTGCACGGTGAAATCACCCCTGTTTTGCGGAAAGAAGAGGATGTTAATCAGTTTGGTGGAAATTTTTCAGTGGCAGCTGAGACCTACGTAAATGAGTTGTGCATAATGTGCCTAGAACAGGGATATTCGTAATGGCTGTAAGGAGAGAGAGTGTTCAGAGGGAGGAGTGAGCACTGCAGCTGGTGAGGGAGCAGGGGATGAAATTTAGGATGCAGCTGGGAGTTGCTTGCTAGCAGTGGCTGCTTCAAAAGGAGAGGAAGGATGCTGCAGCTGGAATGGTTCATGCCTTATGGGTGACCTGGGAGGCATAGGGTAATGCTTGGAAAGGAAGGGAAGTCACCACAACCAGGCAAGGCTGGAGATACAAGTCTCCTCACTTGTAGAGTCTGCTGCTTTCTAAACACAGTCATTTATCTATGCATAGAGTTTAAAAGAGACAACAGAATAATGCTTTGCATGGCTCTGTATCCCAGTATATTGGAAAAAAAACCCCTAATTTGTTCTTTTTGCAGTTCATTATTTTGAAATATTTTCTAATGGATAGCTTGCAGGCAGAGCAGTGCTGCTCTGTGAAGCTTAGAGCACTTTTTCAACTGTGCTATTACTTGGAAGATGCTCACATTCATCAGTTGAAGCCAGAGGAAAATGTCGGCACTAAAAGCAAGAAAGTGAGAATGGATTGTTTAAAAAGTGACTAACATTTCTCCTTTTTTCCTCCCCTGTTTTCTGTTTTAGCATTACCAGAACCTTTGCATCAGGTAAAACAGAAAAAGTGATCTTTCAGGCACTTAAGGAATTAGGTCTTCCCAGTGGAAAGGTATTTAGTGGTTTTGAGTAACTTTTTTGTGTACTAATAAATTGATGAATCATTGACATTTGTAGCTGTGATCTAAAACATTTGCATCACATAAAGACATGCCTGTTGTTCATGAGTAACTTATTAATCACTGTTACTAAAACCAAAGTGTGATTAAATCTGCATGACTTAGTAGTACTTCAACCTCTTAGATGAGGCTTCGCTTCTTTTCTCTAACAGACTATGTTTCATTCACTTATATGAAGTATATGAGCACAGAATATGCACATGATACTTTTTTTTGTTGCATGTTGTCCTCTCTGTTGTGTTTCTTGAACTCTTCCTGCTCTTTGCTCCCTTCCGTTGGAGAACTGCTGTCCAGCTCTGTCCCACTCGCAGCGGAAGCCCCTGCCAGGAGCCCCAGAGAGGTGATGGCTGGCTACAGTTGCAGCTAGTTTTTTTCAGCTTTATTCCCTGTGCAGTTCCTTTCTTCCGTTTTGGAGACTCCAGCCCTTGGTTCTTGGCCTGACTGCAGCAAGCACCTGGTGGGGCTGGCGAGGGGCAGCCCTGCAGGCTCAGCAGCTTACTGTCTCCAGCTGGGGAGACGGGGTGTAGAGAGACATGAATCCCCAGCCACAGCAGTGCCTGGCACCTGAGATGAAATTTTTCCTCACTGCTGCAGTTCTGATCTTGTTCAGAGGAGGACATGACACTAGATCACAGAATCACAGAATGGTAGGGGTTGGAAGGGACCTCTGTGGGTCATCTAGT
>Ga0181612_149840_pt1 | contig 13442 bp, 11 predicted proteins | sample HoacroProtozoa21_FD_119630 | JGI IMG/M metagenome (GOLD analysis project Ga0181612, IMG submission 119630) | Hoatzin crop microbial communities from Cojedes, Venezuel. Combined Assembly of Gp0051906, Gp0051904, Gp0051908 | reverse complement strand
GTAGGTTTAGGCTGGATATAAGGAAGAAATTCTTTACAATGAGGGTTGTGAAACACTGGAATGGGTTGCCCAGAGAGGTAGTGGAGGCCCCATCCCTGGAGACATTCAAGACCAGGTTGGACAGGGCTCTGAGCAACCTGATCTAGTTAGTGGTGTCCCTGCTCGCTGCAGAGGGGTAGGACTAGATGACCTCTAGGGGTCCCTTCTGACCCAAAACTTTCTATGATTCTATCTTAAATGCTAAGGTTTCTCATGTGAGATAGCTTGCTTTATATCTAATCGGACTGTAAAAAGTCTGTAGCAGAATTCAGCAGTTGGTACTTTCATTATTTTCCTCCATTACTCATTTATGGACCATGAAGCAGTTTTAAAATCATTAACTATTTTGATTGCTATGCATTGTAATTATAGGAAACCCTTACTGAAGACTCAGTGAGACCACCTAGCAACAGCGTGGTGAATCTGGCTGTAGGGCACCTAGTACTGGGTCAGAAATTTCACTGCTCCATGACGCTAAGTTCAGATCCAACCTAACTGTGTTTTCCTGGTTCAGATTTACTTTTGACAGGTTAATTTTGTATCAGGTTACAAAGCGGTTGTTATTTGCCTAAACCCTATAAAGTCAGTGTGAAAATGTAAAGCCAGTAAAGAAAAAAGCAGTGTGTCTGCCTGCTCCTGATTAAACATCTACAGCTGGAGGGTTTTGTCCTTCACAGATGAAGAACAATATTTATGGAACCAGAGTCCAAGGTCTCAGCCTCTTGTTACAAGATGCCTTGATCTCATCAGCTGCAGCCGATACAGCCCCATTTTTGCAGTCTGTTCCGTGGGACAGATGCCTGCACCCACACGTGGGTGTCACTGCAGTTCTACATGAGCACAGGATCTGTCCGTACAAAATAACTCCTCCTGCTATATTTTTGCTTTCTGTGGCGCCTACGGTTTGGGCGGTGGATGAAGTGCTGTGTAAGAAGTGTGGGGAAAGAAAAGAGTAAAGTTAAAATGTTTTTAGGAACAAAATGCTGATGTTAGTTGGCAACGTGCATTGCCTGTATTCTTTGTTTGTACTGGATGGAAGGGAACTTTGTCATGGTAAGCAGATAACTTTCAGTAGGAGAATAGGGCCTCAATTCTGCAAGTATTTACTGTTGGCTTCAATGCCACCATTCAAGTGTTTACATTTTATCCATGTGCATAAACTTTCCTAGGACTTAGCACTGCAGTAACAATGCAGTTTTGAAAGCTATGCTGTGAACAATGATTCTGGTATACTGGTTTTGCTTTTAAACTTCCTAAGTGTCTTAGAACATAACTATGTTTGAAACTCAGTTTAGAAAAATAGTTTTGTGTTTTACTCTGGTCTTTGAAAGATTTCTTTGAATCTGAAGATACTTGCAGTGTATCTGGTTTCTCTTCTTTCCCAGTTTCAGCATGCATATACTGCTGCTGTCTGCTTTCTCCTAGGTATGCAGAAGAAAAACATATTCTCCAAAAGGTACTTTGTCCCCACGATGCTCTGAAGTTGGGCATCCACTGTGAACTTACTTGTTTTTAATACCTCATAACACTGGATTTGTTTCATTCTCTTCTGCATAGCCTTTTTTTACTTCCCTCTCCCTCTTTTGGGGGGGGGGTGTTTGTTCCAGATCAGTTTTTTATGTCTCCTTTTATGACAGTTCTGATACTCTTGCTCTAAGAGCATCCTCTGCTGCAGTGTTTGTAACTTGCAACATTTTTTTGTGTCTGCAGTTTCAGATTTTGCGGACCAGCACCTGTTCTTTTCAGGATCATTTCCTCTTTTCATTGCTTATTGGTTCTTTCTCTTATTGTGTGATTTATCTAACAGAATTTTGGTGGCACAGAGTGTATGAAGGCACTTTATGACCACAGCCGTTCTTTGTTCAGCAAAGGGCAAAAACAGGTTGGCAGTAGAGTTTTATGACTCTGGAAATCACAAATTTCTTTTTTCACAGGGGGAAAATACAGTAACCTACAGACTGTTCCTAACAGAAGAAAGAAAACTCTAACTACTCACAAAAGATGCTTGTCAGGATGAAATTCCTACAGCTACTGTCCAGGAAACCTGAGAAACTGGAAATGCTTTTTCAAGTACCTTTTTGCCAAAAGCAATTCCCGTGTGTGTGTCTAGCTACCTCTGCTTGCCTTTATAGTAAGAAGAAAAAAGTGAACAGTTATGAACAAGTTGACCAAGAAAAGTACAAGAACTTGGTCTACTCTGTTACATCTTACAAAACCAGTGCTCAAACACCAGAGACAATATTTGAAGAAGACAATCTGTTATATGGGCCACCGGATAAACACAGACCTCTGCTGAAAGCTGAAACAAAAGCTCCCAAGAACTGTGTTCCTCTGATAAACCCGAACAAGAGAATTCCGCTTCTCAACAGTGATTCAAACCTCCCCATGAAAATCGCTTTGCAAAAAACGAAAATGCCCAGTGTCACCCGTATTCTTCAACAGACTATTTCTCCGCAGCAAGCCTTTTATTTAGAAAGGTGGAAACAGAAGATGATATTGGAACTTGGAAAAGATGGTTTTGCGGAATACACTAAAAGTAAGTCTAACCACAGTGTGATTAATAAAGTAGAAGCAATAGTCTGGCTGGGATGTGCTAGCATAGCTGCAGTATCTGGCCGTAGAAGTCAAGTGTTTTGAAAATCTGTTGTTTCTATTCCAGGGGGTGAGAGCATGTTACCAATGTGCACCTGTTACCAATGAATCTCAGCTTGGATCTTGGTCTAGGACCGCTAAAATGGATTCAGAAATGTGGGGGGCATTATAATTAGACTGTAGACGTTCTTTGCTCTATCCTGTCTGCCTCTCCTTTACTTCTCTATTTGCTAGTATCGTATTTTCCAGCTAATGTTATTGAGCCTCTTTGCAGATACAAACCTACTTTGTAATGAGATGGAAATAAGCATTCTGAAATTGTATCACCCTGAGTGGTTAAAAACTAGCCTCTTGCTGTTTATGTTGAAGTTCTTCGGTAACCCTTTAGTTTATCCAGTATAAATAGCCTCTTCTATGAAATTGCCATGCATTTAAGAGGTTTTCATTTCGTTAGACCTACAAAGGTGACTTCCCCCAAGCTGTGGGACTGGAGGGGATCTGGGAGGACCTGGGGCATAGTAGTAGGTAGACTCTTCTAGCAAGGTTGATAAATACCTGAGCGCTCGTTTCGTGAATTATTATGGGTTTTAAAACTGAATATCCTATGTTTGTGCTCTTTAAGTTACTAAGCACTTTAGTGAATGAGGTGGCATGACAAACCTTACATAACTATTTAAAATTTGTCTTTCTTGGAATCATTCCTGAGATAAGCCCTTACCCCTAGAACTATGCCCACCCATTTCAGGAGGAGATTAGTTCCATTCAAATGAACCAATACAGCAAAAGAAGCTAATGCAGTGAAAGCAGCCTAGAATAATATTTTTAATTTGTAGAAAGTCACAAATGTCTTTGAATAAACAATAAATTAAAAGTCATGTATTGTTTCTGAGTAATTAGACCAAAAAACAAAAGTAAGCATTAATGTAAGAGATACTAATTTCACTATTGACAATTTCTTTTTCTGTCTCATTCCTTTCTCCTCCCCACATTCTCAAGCTTTCAGTACAGAAAACAGGACTGGTTTAAGAGCTACGTTGTGTAGTATCTAGAACACAAGCCCATCGGGTATTACGAGTAGTGTCTAGAATACTGGTGTTTTTCACATTTTTGTTAGATCTTTTCCACCAAGGAGAGCTCTTCCATGCAGCCTTGGAATCTATGTTTCTTTCTGAAGAGACGGCAAGTAAGGAGCAGAGAGAAGATGCTGCTATTTCTGGCTACTTATCGAGTGTGCAACACGTCTTAGAAGATATCAGCGAAGTGAAAGCTCTGGAAAGTGCAGTTCAGCACGAGACTCTCCAGTACCTGGGCCTGGTAGACTGCGTGGCTAAGTATCGGTGAGGTACTGGTTTGCTAAGAAACCTGGTAATGGCAGCGTTGCGTGGTGCTCCATGGCGCGTGGGAGGCTGCGTCCCAAGCGGGACCAGGTGCGTTGGTGAGCTGTTGGGGGCAGGCTGGACAGATCTCTGAGCGCAGCAGAATGGATGAACTTGGAGGTGAACCTGATGACTGAAGTGCTGTTGTTTCCAGTGGAGAATTCCCTACTGGAGCAGGGTATGAGCAAGGCAGGGTTAAGTGCTCCTCAGCAGTTGCCAGGAGCTGCAGCAGATATTAGTAAGTCTTGATTTTTGAAATCTAAACTACTGGTGAGGAAGTGACTTACTTAGGCATAATAATGAGCAACATGGCATCAGGGTGAAACAGGCTGAGAGTGATAAGACATTCTTTGCTGTCCCATTCCTTGTTTCTTACTATGACTAAAGTTTAAAACACTGTGCTATCTTGTTCTCTTATGCAGAGGTCAGTTGTGTGTGATTGACTGGAAAACTTCAGAGAAACCAAAGCCATCTCTGAAGAATACTTTTGACAACCCTTTACAGGTTGCAGCATACATTGGAGCCATAAATCATGATGCCAATTATGACTTCCAGGTCAGTAGGCCTGCTACCTGCCCAGACAAGCAGCAGCACCCATGTTATTTTCATTTCTCCCCACCTACTGCCTTTAGCACCTGCTGTCCAGCGTGGAACTGTTGGTAGGGTTTGTAACAAAGCAGCCCAGTCTTAGATCAGGTTAAGCTGACATACTGTGAAATAATTCCACTACTCTTGCTAGTCCTGCTGCCTTTGCCTTTCAGTGGTATATTTTCACTGGTTTTAAGGAACTGCTCAGTGGGACCCAGGGATGTTCAGCATCTTAGGAGGTCAGATGAACTCACAGCGATTTGGCATCTGGGCAACCTCAAGTGCTTTGCTCTGTGTGGTTTTTTTCTTCTGTCAGGAGTAGGAAGCGGGAGGAGAGGAAGTAAAGCAAAGGAGCCCGCAAACAGGGAAATGCGGTGTGAGGGCATTGCTTGCATCATGTGTTGCTATATCCCGCTGCCAAACGAGGGACCAAGTGATTTACTTCGAGTGTTTGGAAGCTGTACAGTGTTTCCTCAGAGGAAAGCAGTGTGTTGTCAATCACTTAATCAAAAGACAATGGAATTATGTTTTTAAAGACTACAAATGCAATTCTAGTCAGGCCTGCTTGGCCTGAATGATTGTTATTTCAATACAAAGCATTGAAGGGGGAAAATATAAAGCAGAAGAGAGCAGGGTAATACATAGGTTCTTCAGAGGACTTTCTAGAATATTATAAAGATCAATAAACACAAGCATGTAACAGACATGGCCCTTACAGAGTGAAATACAGGCAGTGATTCCAGAATTCTGCTATTAGCCTCCTGTCCCCCGCCACTTTCTCTGCAGCCCAGTAGCTGTGTGGGGTTTGGATTAGAGCTGTTTATCAAGCATGAAAGATGACAGAACGCACCTAAGTAACTATTTCCATTCAGACTGATGCTGGAGAATGGCATCAGTCTGGTTATATGGCCCCAGGCAAAATCTCATCAGTCGCTGGGAATTTTACCAGCATCTGCAAGGTTTAAATAGACCCTGTCACTCTGATACTCAGAGCTGGAGTCCTTCAGCTTTCGCTAAAGTCAGTCAGAGCTTTGAACTCTTAGCATTTGAATGTTAGGCTCCAAGTATTTTACGGTAAATTATCGCTCTTTTTGTTCCCCATTTCATATTTCAGTTACTCATATGTTAAGGATGATGTTTTGTGGTGAGATTTAGTGTTCAGAATTGCTGAATGAAGTTGCATATTAACACTGAATTTCTGACAGCCATCTGTTTTTGACTGTAGGTTAGCTGTGGACTCATTGTGGTTGCCTATAAGAATGGCTTCCCTGCGCATCCGCACTTCATGGATCCCAATCTGTGCTCGCAGTACTGGAAGAAGTGGCTTTTGCGCCTCGAAGAGTACATGGACAGAAACTGACCCAAACGAAGCTGTGCAGAGGCAAGTGGTCTGAGCACAGAGCCAAAGCAAGAATCTTTTGTTTAAATCTTCCATTTGAATACATATTCTTCTTTGAGTGACTTTGCCTAATTTCTTAATATCGAGGTCTTTTCCTGCCCTTCAAAAAAAAAGAAAGAAAAATTGGAGTGGGGAATATGTATTTGCTTACGTTGTAGGTGACTTAAGTGGACCTGGCAGGACAAAGCTGACTTAATCTCTGTTTTTCCCCACAAGAATTTATACAACCTGAGATTGATAGGAAAGTTTCTATTATAAAATAAAACTGTTCAACCAAAACATCGTTCTTTTGTCACTTGAGAAAAAAAAAATGTTGCAGAACTGAGACTTTGAAAACTGAGTTGGTGAACTAAAGCAATGACATCTGCATTGTCTGAGCTGAGAGAAATGCAAACGATAAACAAATGAATGTAGTAGACCGGGTTTCAGCCAGCTTAGTTCTTTCTCATCGCAAAGGTATCTATTAACAGGCTTGTTACTGTTTGTGGGTTTTCTTACAGCAACTGGAAAAACTGTACTAAGAATTAAAACCAAAGTTCTCGTAAGCACTTATTTAAAATACTAAGGCAAGGTGATCATTTGAAAAAAAAAAAAGTAGCATAGCAAAAGAGGAGCAGAATTTGAACCGATATACTTAGAAATTTCCAGCAAGTGTTCTGAAAGGTAGGAGGTTTGTCTGCTGCTGCTGGCTCCTCCTGCAGGTTTCTTAATGGCCCATGTAAAGGAACTGTGAGAGTGTAAACGGGCTTTGTACCTTGGATTGTGGGGTTCTGTGCAGGCCAGGTCTGCAGCGGTCTTGAGCTCCCCTGGCTTCGCTGTGGGTCTGACCCAACAAGGAGCTGACACACGTGGAACGATCTCCACCATCAAGTTATAGCGTGTGCTGGTGCGAGTGAGTTTCTTCATAAAAGCAGGCTTGTGACTTTGAAGCCAGACCTTCTGAGGAATGGAGAGGTGCTGACTGAGTTTTTGGGGGTGTAGGGGTTTTTTTTTTCAATTAAGTTTGTGAATGAATGTTCTAAAATGGAAGAGTTATTTTTGAAACTTATTTCTCTGTCTGTAGTGTTGATTTTATGAATAAGCCTTGATGATGTCAGGCGGTATCACTTTGTGTGTTGCACACATGGGAAGCTTTTTTTCCTCATTCTCTTTGTTTTCTCTGAATTGTATGTATGAGTTTGCGTAATACCACTGCAGATTATAAATAAAACTACAACCAGCCCATAAGCTTCAAGAAAATCAGCTGGAACTGTACCGAAAAAAAAACAAAGGGCAGGCTTGCTGCTGAAGAAACTTAAACCTTTGCAGTGCTTAATCTTCTGCTCCTCCAGGGTACTGAACTGTGGAAACCAGTGCAATGAAACCTAGTTACAGTGGTACTTCCTTATTCAGACCTCATCTGGTGATGTTATGATTACTCTGTGCTTAATTAGATTTCTATCTAAAAAGACAAACCATGGAGTCAGAGAAACTGGGTTCAGAGATGACTAACCACGACGACGCTGCGTGAGTGCTCAGAAGTCCTACCTGTTTTACAAGTATCTTCCCACATCACAGAATTTTAGCAAGTGGGTGGTTTGACATCACTGAACACAGTCAATTTTCCGTGGAAGATAGCTCCGTGGATCCAAAGAGGGTGGGCATAAGCAGGAGGCAAGATGCCCTGGGCAGAAGCAGGAGGTGATAAAACGTGCTGAACTCCCTGTGTAGACTGGTGTAGGATAAGCAGAGAGCGTGGAACTGTTGGGCAATGTTTGGGTGGGATTGCCGCCTTCATCACTGCGTCATACAGCCACATTAGATGTCTCTGACCCACGTCAGATATCCGCCTCATCCTGCCTCCCAGTGAATGAGGACAGGGCTGGAGCCTGGGCAGTGGGGGGGCACCTTGTTGGCTTCACCAGGGTTCATTTGTTTAACAAAAGCCTCGTGTCTGAGGGAGGCTGCCAGCTGCGCTGGTGATGTCAGTCTGTAAACCTGCCTTGAAGTCTGGGATGAGTCCGACCGTCAGAGAGCCAGGAGGAGGCAGGCAGGCAGCCTTCAGAGGCAACAGCGGTGGAAGCTACTGGTGCCTGGCACTGCTGAAAGTCTGGCTGCTTCAGGCATCCCTGATGAACATTTCTGTAGAGGCACAAGCTAGTGCCAGATTTGTCCCATAACAGAACGGGCAGGTGGCTGTTGCCCGTGTCATGCAAACTTGAATTCATTCAAACTCAAAGTAACTTGCCAGACTGTTAAATTGACGTGCTCAAGGCGTCTGCTGCAGGCCGTATCTGTCCTCTGCAGGAAAAACAGCCAGGCAATCATCAGGGCCGTTACTCCAGCTACAACGTCCAGCTTGCCAGAGCTTTGCTCTCCCTTCGGAGTGGTTTTCTTCTTCCGTGTACTGTTGCCTGCCTCTTTTCGCTGTTGCCGTGAACGCTTTCTGTGACTGAGACCATGTGGACAGGCCACCTCAAGGTGCCTGCAGTTCTTTCGGCAGGGACATCCCTTGGCAGCGATATTGGAGGGAAAGCAAAAGCTACATGTGCTGCAGGAGAGCGAAGAAGAAAAAAACCCCACATGCTTGCATGCACAGACACAGACATGCAGAAGGTGTCTGCGGCTAGGCAGGGGGGGGTTCAGCGGCACCTCCACTGCCGCAGAGCCAGGGCTGAGGCTTCAGCAGAGCTAAGCGCACGCAGCCGTTGCAGTTGGGTGAAGGCCAGGCGCGTTGCTCAGGTGGACTCGGCTGAACGGTCCCACCGAGGAGCTGAGCGCGACAGTTCCGTTTGACAACAGAGACCCGGCTGAGCGGCTGCAGGGGAGCGTCTCCAGCACCGTCGGCTGGGCTGGCTGCTAACGCTTGTCGTAGCCAGGCGGTGCTGTCCATCTATGTGTGAGCACACAAGCTTCGCTCAGCGTGAGCGAGCTTCCATTTACACTGTTCAGTTAGAAGGGCAGGATCTCAGGAGAGCGGGGGATCAGTGCGTAAGCTTTAGCTCTTTTTGCAAAGTAAGGATCTTCTCATTTACCTCAGCTGCTTTTTTTCCCCATGCACTTCCCATTAATTAAAGTATTCTGCGAACCTTCTCGTTACATAGGATGACAAGTTTGTTCTTTACACAGTAGCATCACTTTATTACCCTCGTTTCCACGGTCCCAAGCACCGATGGTTGTGCTGAACAAAGCATTAATATCATTAGAAATGCTTTAAAAAACACCAAGAAGCTTTTCCCCACAAAAACCCAAGCAGATGCCTGTACAAAACTGAGGCAAATTGAGGAGATTTTTACGATTCTTGCAGAGATGCTCAGAATCCATCGTTTTAGTAGTAATGATTATGAAGGTCCCGGCTGTGACTCTACTTTAGGTGGGTCACTTTTCAGCTGTTGTTTCAACGTATATAGAATACAGCTTATCCTCCCAAACGGACAGCTTTATTTTGAGCACGAAATGAATTTTTGGAATTTACAAATTAAATCTGTTAATTGCCATACATTTAAATTGATGCAAAACCTGTTTAGCATCAGTTTTAGCGTCCATTAAGGTAGGAGACAGATGCATAATGTGAGCTTGGACCCAAGTAACTTGTGGTTGCTGAGGAAGTTACCACCCCACCCTGTTGCTCCCAGTACAGATGCCCAGGTGCCCAGTAAGGGCCGCAGCAGCTTCTGAAGGGTCTCAAAGTATCAGGTGGTTTCAGCCACATGAGTTAGATGGGCGTCTCTCTCCCCCCCTTTTTTTTTAAATCCCTAAATTCACACCCAATAGTCCCTACAGCGCTACCCTCTTGGTTATCCTGCGTCACCAGGAGCTGGAGCAAGGCTGTCAGGGGAGTCCTAAATGCACAAGAGAGGCAGTACCTGTCCCTCGTCACCACCACCTCCTTCCCTAGTGACACCAGTCTCACTAGGAGCCTTCTGAACTGACACTGGTTACAGAGGAGGGGCCGGAGTTGTGCCTGTAGTTTTGCACTGATCTGACGAGGCAGCGACAGGCTAAGTCTCCCTCTTCACGGCGTTGCACTGCCCTGTCGTATTAGCAAACAGGCGCTTGGCTGTTGAAAAAAAAAAAACAACCCCAAAACGAACACACACACACACACACGCACCATAAAATACGCACAAAATTGCATTTCATCGTGACAGAAAAATACATATCTTCAAGTCATTAAAGTGTTTTCTTTGGGTTTCTGGGTTGGTACCGTTGTGTGTGTTAAAGGGATGTGGTAGTAATCCCCAAAGTGAGCGTGACAAGTCCAGGAACGTCAGAGTTAAATTTACACCTCAATCGAAACACGATAAAATAAGTTCACAGCTTCAAGTACCTAAAACATGACGATAAGTCTGCCCTGGAATAATGCCGTTCGCTAGTAGAGAAAGTTTGGGAGAAAAAAGTTCTGCGTCCTTTAAAACAACGTTTTAGCTCACCTTGGATCACGCTTCCAGAAACCATTAGTTTACTGCGCAGGGGGCAGAGTTACGGTGATCTAACTTCTTTATCAATACAACGTACTCCTGTTCTCAAGACCATTTTAATTAATTTTGCATAGGACTATGTACTAGTAGCTGCTCTTACACGGCACTTTTCACCCAAACCTCTCAAAAGTAATTTGTGTGGGAGGTAACGGTTATTATCTTTATGAAATATGCTGGGGAAAGGTGAACTTTGTTGTCCTTAAAAAAATAATATATATATATATATAGTCCTACATGTAAACTTCATTCCTTTAGACCACTGTAATCCGCTGCGTTACTCATCTTTGTCGTCGTCTTTGGAGTTCCTCTGCAGGACAGGGCTCAGTTTGTTTTGCAAAACCGCTGCAAGTTTTTTTGAGGTTTTTTTCAGGAAAGCGCTTCCGGGGTGAACGTTGCTGACGTGCAGGTACAGGTCCTCCTGCGTGGGGCCCGTGTAGCCGCAGTCTTCGCACACGTAAAGTTTGTCTCGCCTCTGTTTGTAGGCGTATTGCTGCTGCACACCGTGGATCTTCTTAAGGTGGGACTCCAGGGAGCAGCGCTGGGTGAAGGCTTTGTTGCAAACCTCACACTTGTAAGGTCGAATTCCTGCAATGTTAAAAGACAGCGATTACCGCCCTGATTTACGTTTCTTACGGCAAACAAAGGAACCGGCTAAGAGGAAGGCTCTGGCATGTCAGCTGTTGAGCAGATACCTAGCAGCAGGGAGCTCCTACCCCGAGGAACTATCTGTCTGAATACAACATCTTACTCTCACGCTAAAATTTTCAGGAATGTGTTGGTGTATTTAGGAATAGAAAACCTAGAAATGTTTCGAGGGGACGTAGGCGGACGTTGAGGATAACAGGTGCCCACTGGCGCTTCAGTCCCGAAGAAGCAGCCGTTATCAACCCTTGCAAAACCGACTCCTTTAGAACCCCGACTTTCTCAAGTCCTGTGATTGGGTGAAACTATCGGTTTCAGCAAACCTTTCATTTTGGCTTTTATGAGTGAAATCTTGTGTGTTGGTAAGATGTTAATTTTCCTCTTTTGGTGAGCAACGCTTAACGAGGCTTCAGTGAACGCCAGCCCAGCGTGAACATACAGCCACCACATACAGGACTTCAAACGAGCGAGAGTGTTTTCGCAGCGTGTGGATGCGATGACTGGGATTACAGCTCACGTTCCAGAGAGAAGTGCGTGGAGATGAAGGAAATGTGTATGGCTGTCTCCAGAGGGAGAAGGGGCTAGCTTGCCATTTGAATGCCCGAGCAGTTTCGTTCAGGACGGACAACTAACATTACGGAAACACTGAGCAGTAAGGAGTATCCATTTTACCACCAATGTACATCGATTTAACAACAACCCCCCACGGTACTTGAATGACAAATAGCTGAGGGTTTAGCGACACTTGAGAAAAACCTAAACCAGCTGAGATTTCACTTACTAGACTAGGTCTGTGAGCTTTCAAGCAAAGACCAGCCTTGAAGCTGACGCTAGGAGTTGCCTAAACCCCTCTCTTTTCCCAACGAAAGGCGAAAGGCGAGTGCGTGGAAGATCAGGCCCTACGGCGAGTAACAGCCCAGCAACGAAGGGCAAAGCACGCGTGTCCATACAGACGGTTGTAACTGTGTAATCGGACTGTGTTAAGTTCACCACTCCATCGCTGATTTTTCTACCAGAAACCCAAACTAATTAGAGGTTCCTATAAGCAGCATCTTGATTGCATTTTTGCCAGTCTTGTAAAAGGAGGCTATCCCAGTGTGCCAGCTTAAGCTGTCAAGACCAAAGTTTCCTAACGCCTGTTGCTGTGAGACTGCTCCAGTTACATTAAACTGCAACTGGAGAGAAACTCTGCATCTTCATTAGAATTCACACACAAAAATGTATCTTTTAGAAACAGCATTTTGGGTGCCGTGTCATGCTCACTGAAGCCGATTTAAACCTCCACCATCCTTGGCTCCTGATGCCAACAGGGACGAGTGCCAGCACAAGAGGGGCCGTGCCAAGATGGCACAGCCCATCGGGGCTGTGGGAACATCTTCAATACTTAGGAATCATTTAAAAATTTTATTTTACTGTGTGTGTTAGTTACTTTCTAATGTGTAACTGTGCTTATGCCGTGAAGCTGGACTGGGATGTTTGGCTTTCATTCTCTCCGACACCACCCTACTGCTGCACAATCTGGTTACAGACACTGCACAACGGTTTCCCCTGGAACACCGACATTCAGTAAAGCACACGTAGATGGGCTACAAAATAAAGCCCACACTACCCCTTCCAGCCCAGTTGTCTTCCTTTTGACATTCAGACATAGTCCAGCTTTCCTGAACAGCAACCAAATTTGGCATAAAAAAGGCCACGGCTTTCAGAGATGCAGTGTTTCAGCCTGGAAAAGATAAATGCCAATACACCGTTGGTACCACTGCTGCAGCCAGCCTGCATCCCCCGCCGGGACCTGAAGCACCAGGCAAATATGATATATGTCAGTGTTCATCCTGGCTTTACACTGGGGAGGAGAAATAGCGATGCCAGATTTCTTCTAGTAAATTTGAGGACAATCTAACCACAAGATTCACATTTCTAGGACAGCAGGTTTTCACTCCTGTCCAGCACAAAGATCCTTCTTCCCTTCCAGAGTTTCGCAAAATTGGCTCCACTCCTGTATCATGAGTCAAACCCTACCTGCCACAGCCTGCATGTATTTTTAGCTCCTGAACAGAGACCCTCTTGGATTTAGTTTCTGCATCTCACAGGATGGGGGGACAGGTTGAAAAGTCACTTTCAGAAGCACCAGCTCCGCACTGCAGCCATACCCCAGCGGCAGCTCCCTGCTCGCAGCCAGCAGCTTTCCTTTCCACATGAAAGCTTTGCAAACAAACCAAAAAGCGCGCAACACTGGCTCCAGCCGACGCTTTCCCATCGAAACAGGCAGCATTGTTTTCATGAACTCTACTGCTAAGAGACAACTCCTGCCCACCAACCTGCTTGCATCACCTCTAGCAGTTCACC
>Ga0181612_146110_pt1 | contig 13442 bp, 10 predicted proteins | sample HoacroProtozoa21_FD_119630 | JGI IMG/M metagenome (GOLD analysis project Ga0181612, IMG submission 119630) | Hoatzin crop microbial communities from Cojedes, Venezuel. Combined Assembly of Gp0051906, Gp0051904, Gp0051908 | reverse complement strand
GTCACCTACAACAGGCTGCACAGGACCTCATCCAGGCAGGTTTCTAATATCTCCAGAGAAGGAGATTGATCACAGTCTGGTTTGCAGGCATAGCCACAAAGCAGTAGCGTTCTTACTGTGGATTTAGGAGCCTAACTTTTGGCATCTAAGTTTACAAAGGGCTACTACCTTGTGATAGGAAGCTGTTGTATGTGCTTATAGAGATATCTGTAAGGACTCATGTCTGAAGGGATGGCACTTTTGTTTCAATTAATGGAAAATTTCGTCACCGTGACAAAATTTTCTCAGACTGAATGCCATAAACTCTAAATTAAGCATAGAGGTATAAGGCCAGCTACTACATTCATTTTAATTTTGGAAAAAACTGTAAGGATATTGGTAGGTTGATTAGAGTGAATTTTCCACAAATGAGAGTTTCATTATTTCGGAATTAGAGTCTTGGGGTCTCAACTGTAGCTTTTTTTTAATACAAAGGAGCTAACGAATTACCCCAAAGTATTCATTATTCACTCGTGATTTTCTATATATTAAGTAATAAAAAGCTTGATTATAATGATGTAATTAAGCAGTAGAGGAGCAAGTTATGAATAACAGAGAAAGAATTTGAGTTATATACGAATAAATTTCTGAGATGTCCATGATATCTTTGAAAATATAAGGTGAACTGTATGTAACCTAAAACCTTTCCATGAAAGTTGTGCAGGATGTAATATTTCTGTGCAACATACAAAGAAGTCTACATCAGCTTATCTCACAGTAGGAAAATAAAACTTACTGTTACTGTTTAAATGAAACTATTAATCAAATACTACTTCCTTCATCTTTATTTGATGGTATTTAAATGGAATCTAATAGAAATTTAGGGACACATGCTTAATGCAATGAATAATTCTAGGCTATCATCACCTCTAGTTATTTCAGTTTGATTTATTTCAATGCAAGCTAATACTGATTCTGATTTTTAAGACAACTGACAGATACACATTCAGGAGAGTTTTTTAAGATCTACTTTATTTTAAAAATATTTCTTCTGAATTCTAAAACTACATTAAGATTCTAGATTAATATTTCATCTTTAATGACCTGTATGTGAAAGTCTGATGTTACTATTCTGCCTGATGTAAGAGGAACCATATTTATAAAACTAAGAGGCAGAAAAGCATAGGTGTTTATGCCTTGAACAACTGGCATGGCTGAAGGATGTCTTTTCAGAAAAAACATGGCATCTCCATCACACTTATTTTTGAAATGTGTGTATAGATTTGCCACAGTTACTTAAGTGCTTTGTTTTAGCTAAGAACAATTTTACTATACTTGAGATGGGGTAGCTTTCTTCTTGGCAAAGCAGGGGGGCAATGTCAAATTCAGAAAAAACACTTGGGGCTAAAGGAAGTCACGTGTATTACCATTTGGGAAATGAAGTACTGTGTTTTTCTTACCATTTGAGAAACCTACTAGAAGAGTGGTTTTTGTTTTGTGGTTTTGTGTTTTTCTTACCATTTGAGAAACCTACTAGAAGAGTGGTTTTTGTTTTGTGGTTTTGTTTTTTTTTTTTTCCTGGCTCTCTATGACTGATGGTATTTGCTTTACTTGTGGATGCTACTGTGTCATGTTTCCCGCAGAAGGAGCTGGCCGGAGGCTGCCCTTTCCCTGGTGAGCCATGAATGGGACAGCCTCACTGGCTGAGTGTTTGGAGGACAGCAAGGAGTTTGTCCACTGCTGAGATGAGCAGGGAGCACACAGAGAGCAGGGCCTTGCAGGAGTTGTGAAGACAGGCTGCTGAAGGAGTCAGAGCAGCGTTTCTGCAGATTTACACAGGCAACGTACTGGAGGGCAGCACTGATGTGCATGTAGGTAGAGTTTTATGAGGATCTTTACTTCTATCTTGTCTTATCTTGGCATTTTAAATTTTACCTGATCTAAAAAGTGGCTGTTGTTTGTCTAAATGCAACAATCATTTATGTTTAAATAGTACAAATACAAAATATGTGTAAATACAAGTCCTGACTTTAAAAGACCTTTTGGTTTTATACAGGTGCTTGCAGTTTTACCACAAAGATTCGAAATCTTGTGGTTGTGAAGAAAATTTTAGAGGCCTAGTAGGAGCTTTAAAACCGGTGGCAGGCTCAAGGTACGATACTAAAGTATAAATGAAGACCCATATGTATATTTTCAAAGAGAAAATATGCTTAGGACTATCTGCCATTGTTTTCAGTGTTAAACTTTGTCATTAAAAACTTCTGATGCTTGCTGAGGTTTTATGTATATTCTGTGGTTTGTAAACCAGTGCAAGAAACCTCCCAGTTCCTGGCCTCCACATTAGTTTTTTGTTTTTCACACATATAAAATATTTGGTTCATGAGTAAAATTTTCAGTTTTCACTGTTAGGCTTAGAGTCTTTCACAGTGAGGATCTAGTTAATATATGACTTTCATTTTAATCTTCTTGTTGTCTTTTAGTCTTAGTTCTTGGTAATTTTCTTTAAAATGAATTAAAGTATAAGTCAACTGACATAATTCATAGGTACAAGCTAAAATAATAATATGAATCTGAGTTTGACAGAGATTTTCTTCTTGGATTATTTTCTGGTATTTTGTTTTTATAAGTAACTGAACTATGTGTGCCCATCAAATACTCAGGTCAAAGAAAAATACAAAATTTTGAACAGGAATTTAGTCAGCACACACATTCATAAAATGTGACTTTAATACACTGCTCTGTGTTTTTAAAAGAAATGATTGATAAAAGCGTAGTTCTTTCTGTTCCAAGTAATCCTTCCTGCTGTTGATCTGTTGCACGTCATACTTGTGGGTAATCAGACTACTGGAATAAAGGCTACTGTACCTTTTGTATTTCAGTCAGTATTTCATCTGCAGGAGAACTGTAGTATTTTAGATATGTTCCACTACTTGCTGCTTTGTAATCTACACAAAGTAGTAAAATTTTTAATAGCATAGTGTTATGAGAGATATCTTGTAATAACATAACCTCATTACTTTCATGGTAATCCTACAGAATATTTGCAAATAACATAATTTAAATAAATACATTTCCAACTAAATTAGAGTGTGTTTTGTCATGTAGAAAAGGCCCATGCCTCCACAGGTCAAATAAACAGGCTGATCTGATTTCCACAGATTTCTTTTTGTCCTTTGTGATTTCTCAGAAGATTGCTACTGCCTCTCTTAGATACGGACCCTGCTACAATAATCCATCCCTTTGTCACACTGAGATACCATCTCCACAGGATTTTGTGCAATGCATTGCACGGATGGCTTTGAATCACATATTAAACATAATTTGAGAGAGTGGGGTTCCACCATGAACTCGGCCATGCTTCTGCTGCAAAGTGCAATATAAGGCTCTGGGTTTGACCTACATCGCCTAAAAGGAGTGAGATGGAAGAGCAGACTCTGTCCATGGCTTTTTACATTGGATTTGCTTTTTAGCTTGGCTTACCTGCAGATGTTAGTCTTTGAGTCATGCTGAAGAGCTTAGCTTTCTGCACAGGTTTTTCTGCAGACAATGTGAGATTCGACTATAGTTCAGTGTTGGTCATTACTACATTTCTGTACCAAGTGAGGATTTCTAACATGTATATTCCTTGGAGCAGTTCATTAGTGTTTACTTATACTCTAGAATAGAAGCATACCATTTAAATTGGCACAACTAAGTAAGCCGTAGAAGCACAAATAGATCTAATTTATACTGCTGACACCTAGCATGGGAATTTGTTGTCACCTTTTCACATTTCACCAGGATCTTGTCTCAAATAACTCATAGAGATATCAAATGAGGAAAGCATGATATATTTTTGCAAACTTTGATACAGAGGGGGAAATTGTTTAAAGACTATTTGATTTCAAAGAAGTCCAGACAGCTGTATCTGAACCTCTTAACAGCTCTAAGTGGTTGTCCTTAGAGAAAAAGCAACTTGTCACATGCTGAGTACTGGTTTTGCAAAGGATCTTTGTCCTGGGATATTTGCACTTCTCTGGATAACATGTTTCTAAGCCACTGGCCAAGGTCCATTAACCACCTTGGTACCCACAGAGTTTTACTGTGTGTTTTTCAGACATACACTGCAGATTGTTGTGGATTCAGGCTTCAGTGATAGTTTGCCTGAATTATAAATAATTTCACCTTATTCACACATTTTCTATAAGAACAGAGTCCCACCTAGTATGAATGATCTGCTTCCCAAGAGTCCTGGAGCTTCAGTACATTCATTCATAGTCTGGAGAAAAGGAGGCTGAGGGGAGGCCTTATCGCTCTATAGAACTACCTGAAAGGCAGTTGTAGTGAGGTGGGTGGTGGTCTGTTCTACCAAGTAACAGGTGATAGGGCGAGAGGAAATGGCCTCATGTTGCACCAGGGGAGGTTCAGGCTGGATATTAGGAAAAATTTCTTCACCAAATGGATTTCCAAGCATTGGAGCAGGCTGCCTAGGGAAGTGGTTGAGTCACCATCCCTGGAGGCATTTAAAGATGTGTAGATGTGGCACTTATAAGGAGATGGTTTAGTGACAGACTTGGCAGTGTCAGGTTTGTGGTTGGACTCGATGACCTTAAAGGTTTTTTCCAACCTAAATGATTCTATGTTGCAAGGTCAGTTTTGTAAAAGCTTGGTTAAATGTCTTCTCCTTACTAACTCACAAATGCCTCCTGCATCCTCATTGCTCAGACTAGTCTATTATTTGTTGATGGAAATCATCCACACTGGTATTAACTGACAATTTAAGAAAAAAATTCACAAATATTTTTCAAAAATTTCAGATGGCAGTTTGAATGTGTTGCATCTTATATAGTCATGCTGCATAAACACCACTTTGAGTTAATTTTTATTACTGTAAGCATTCACTATAATTAGAGGAGTGCAGTCAGGATTAATTTATTATTGAAATAAAACTCAGTTTATTTTTGATGGAGGTAGAAAGAATCTGGCTAGATTAGATAATCCAATTAGGGTACAGAAACAAGACCATGTCGTGTGTGTGACCTGTCACTAAGCTTTATTAACAAACAGAAAAATGGTTGTTATGAGTATTGCATCAAATAGTCAATCTCAGCACAATTCATAGATCAAATACATCAGTATGACTGTTCATTGAGAAGTGCCAGATAGCTAGAAAACCAGTCAGTCATGATCTGCTTGCAGATGGTTCACTCTTAGAGAACTCTCTGAAAGTGGCATGGAGAAATGTTCTGAGTAGTTTCCTGTGCAGCCTTTGCTCTCTACGTGGCCTTATTTAACATTATATTAAATTATCTGATGATAATGTGATACAGTCAGGTCATAAATGTTAACACTAGGTTTTACAATACTCAGCTAAACATGCTGCTTGCTAACTTTCTTAGAAGAAATAAATACCTGGATGAAACCCAGGCATCATTCTAGCCTGAGTTCAGCAAGGCCGACGATCAAAGGAACAAGTGCAACTCCATGATGCAAAAGGTCAGAATGAGTTAAAGTTTTGCCTTTTTAGTCTACTATTTCCCTCATTGTTCCCCCCTATATGTTGTCATGGCCCAAAAGACCATTGCTGGTATTTGTGCATAGTGTCAGTTTCGAAAGAGTGCAGGATTGCTTTGTTTTGGTGTTTCACAAATGGTGTAGCAAAAATAGAATTCTTTTAAATGTCATTATCTATTTACTATGGTATTTGAGAAATATGTTTGTCATAGAATGTACATATGTAAGGCTATATAAACCTTAACAATAATGGAGAATCCAACTGCATCAGTTTTTGCAGAACAGGGAAAAATAGGTACAAAAAAATAGGCAAATACGTATAAACTGTATGGAAAAACTGTGCAGAAAGATGGCAAAATATTAAATTTTCCTGGGATTTTTGTTCAAATATTAACTCATCAAATGCAAGTGTATCCTGCTATAAAATTAATCTTCATGTAGAAATAACTTTTATGAGAAAGCATTCCTTACATTTCACTTGAAAATTTTAATGGGAAACTTGAAATTAACATGTTATTACTGTATTTAGATTTCCAATTTCTATTGTATTTCTCTGGAAAATTTTACTGCTGAAATGTTTTTATTTCTCCTTTGTTATTTCCTTTTTTGTTAAAATAAAGAAAATACTAGAAATTTCTTTTCAAAGTTTGAGTTTTTTTTTTTTCCTTTTTAACTGTGGAACTTTTTCAGGATCAGAATAATTGCTAATAGGCAAAGCAATAACAAAATTATACAATCTTCTCTGTACCTTCATGAACTTTGAAGGAAAAAGAGGGGAAAAAAAATACAGAATTATATAAAAGAAAGAGGAAAAATACTCTCAAAGGAATGTGTTTTATTATTTTGTGTTATTGTAAAAGAAAAGAAAGGAATCTTTTCTAAAAGAAAAGGAAAGAGAGCTTCACCACCATTCAGTGATCTGAGAGTTCCTCACACAGCTGTGATTCCTGTGTATTTAATAGCTTCAATGTATTTCTCTAACACAGCCTTACACAGGCTTCTGTTGAACATATATAAGATTTCAGCATGTACATCATTTCGCAAGCAAAGGCAAGGCATCCCACTCTAACTACATTGTTTTAGGAAAGATCACCCTCTTTCCTTTGCTTTGAACCTTCCTCTTTCCAGCAACATTTTATACCTTTAGCTATGATACCACGAGTGACAGTGAACTGGCCACTCCTGCCCACCATTTCCATCCTACAGATGATTTTATCATACCACCCTGTAATTGTTTATTTTCTAAATTGAAGAAATAGAAGTGCTTCCTTAATGATCCATATTTTTGGTTGTTCTTACCCCCCTCTGAACCTTTCCTAATGCAATGATGTCCTCCTGGAGATGATGGGACCAGGGCTTGTGCTATTCAAGATGTGAGTCAGCCGTCTGTTTACTAAATGATGTAATAATACACTCTTTTCTTTCTAATTCCTAGTGGTTAATTTGCTTTTTTGACTTCCAAAATGCATCAAGTTCATGTCTTCGTGGAATTTTCCATCATAACTCCAAGACCTCATACTTCATTGACAGCTCAGATACCATCCCCTTATATGGAAGTATGGGACTTCTTTTTCCATAGGCATCAGCTGAGGTTTATGAAAATTAAATTTCACCTGTTGTTTTATTGCCCAGACCCTGAATTATGTGAGACCCTTTTGGTGTTCTTAAGAGTTGTCCCTTGGTTTACTATCCTTAATAGTGTCGTCAGAAAATTTGTCACCTAGTTATCCTGCTTCCAGGGACATGAAAAACATGAACCCTAGGGCACCTCACTCCTTTGGACAACCTCCTTCCATCATAAGAAATGACCATCATTTACTACCCTCTGTTTCCAGCACAGCAGTACAGTATTTATTCATGCTATATTTCCTTCTATCCCATGACTACATAGTTTCTTTGAAAATCTGTTGGACGCTCATGGAAAATATGTTTATCTTCCTTTATCTACATTCTATTGTTGAACTCTTCAAAGAAGTGTCACATGACTAACTTTAAATTGCTAATAAGCACTGAAAATATAAATGAATCATCTCCATTTTTCTACAGAAGAAAATTCGTTACTTTTCCCATAGGATTCAATATGATTACAGAAAAAAAAATTAAATTATTCTGTTTCAAATGCTTCTCATCATGCTTATGCAGGCAGTGGCTTAAATTTAGATTTTTTAATAGTCATTTATCATCATAGGGTGTTTCTTATCCTGTACGAAAATTCTGTTTGTTCTACTTAAATCTTAAATATCTTATTTCTGATCAATTATCATCCTATGAAAAATCCTGACTAGAATGATTTGAGACAATTTTTATGTCTAACTATTAAAGAAAGGAAATATGAATCTGTATTGGACACTGTTCTTTCAAAGCAACAAATAGAAGAAACTTCATCATAACAATGAAAGTGTCATGAAGAGAGCAGAAAAGTGCATGCTGGAATCTCAAAGTGTTAGAAACAGCTGCACATAAGTGGTGGGGAGAAGACCAATGTTAAATAGAAGTGACACAAATACAGAAGAATATTTTTAAATTTATAACTGGAGATAATTAAAGGATTTTCTGTAGGTCATCACTTGTTGACAATTTCTAGAGAAAATCATATGTTATTACAGTAATGGTAACATGAGAATGCAGTCTTTTCCAAGCTGACCATAGCCAATTATGTTATGCTTAGCTTTCTGCTGTTTTCCTTTTTGCTTCACTTAAGATACAACATCTGGAGGGCCTCATTAAATGAAGGTTAGATAATCTACTAATAAACTATTTAATTAGGAATTTGCCAGCAGGAAATGTACTAAAGCTGTTATTTGTCTTTACTCACATTTAGTAGTGAGAGAAAAGAAACCACAGCAGTTGCTGGAATATTTTGCATCTTTGAAAAAATGTTTTTAAAACAAACTTATTGCAGTTAGAAAAGACCAGCTAGAGAATTTGCAGTTATAATCTGAAGTAGTGCACTAATGTTGCAGAACAGTTTACCTAGCTTCTTTCTGCCTTTCAGATTATAATTTTTTTATCCATTCTAAAAAGTTAAAAAACAATCAAATGTTTTGCTTTTACACTGTATCCTTCTGCCCTTTTCATACCAGCATCAGTAGGGAAAATATTTTCCTAACTTTTTATATATGACTAGTGAACATGTAATATTCTTTGACAGTGAACTATCTTGGGTTGCCTTAGCATGTATTTCAATCATTTTACCTCCAGTATAGTATGAAATACCCCTTGCTGTAATAAAGCTATCTGTTTTGGTAAGAATGCTGAAAAAGGACCAAAGCTGGGTGTCTTCTGAGATGACTGCTCCTGTTCAGTATCAACTGGGTTGAGACCTTCTTAACACATTTCACTTGTGATCTTTTAAATCTGTCAGAATGGAACGATTTTCAGTCACTTTGTTCTGCAGTGGGCTTAAAATCATGTCCCAAAGGTGGTAGATTAATAGATTAAAAAGGCAAAGTATTAATCTAATGCACTGTCCTCTCTCCTTACCCATAACTTATAGTATAACTGTCATATGATTATGGCAGTTCTCCGATGAAACAAAGTACCTATATTTTGTTCCCTGTAAAGTGTTTCACTGACTGGTGCACTTGTTATTTCAATGTGTTATTTGGTCCAAACTGATTTTTACAGAATTAAAGACTGTATGAGCATTTGTTTTGATTATTTTTATACATTTGAATATGGACTCTATTATGTGTAGTAAATCTGAGCATTGGTTGGAAGAAACAATTTTTCTGGGAACTTAAAATGTGCTCCTTATATGGTGCCAAGTCTCAAGAAGGCAAAGAATGTTTTAATACGTAACAACCTCATCCACTTCAGGTTTTGCTCAATAGCTTGGCTAGACAGATGGTGGAAGCAAACCACTTTTTGTACAGAATACAAAAATGATTTTTTGCTTTGCTAATTGTGATGGAAGAGATTCTATGTTCACTTGTTTGTTGGTGTGTCTATCTAGGGATTTCAATTTCTGTTGGTTTTTTTTTTCTGGCGGTTGTGGGTTTTCTTTTGTTTAGGTAAATTTCAACTAGCTCGTGAGTTTGCTCTGTAAAATTGCTTATTTATGATCAGACTAATTTCTACATCTATTTTCAGATTTTTGTTAGAATAATATTTAAAAAGAATTCACTTGCATCCACTAACATTCATGGTTCCTGCATGATACAGTGAAAAATACCAGGAACCTAGTATTTTAGAAGGAATTGGATTTACCTTTTGACTCCGTGGATGGTGCTTTGAAGTATTACGGGCAAACTGTGGAGCCTGTACTTGTGTTAAGCACGAACATTGGCTGGAAACCAAGAAACCTATGACCACAAGGTGCAGCGTATTTTCCATCAGTGGCTGAAATCTGTTCATATATGATTGTATACTTGTCAACACAGTTTAACTTCTATGTTTGGTAAGATAGAGGCTTTCTAAGCAGAGCCAACAAATGTCAGTTGGCTTAAATTCAGAGGTTTGAATAATGCTCTTTGCTGCTGATTCTATATTATTTCTTACATACTGTAGTATTTCTTATATATGATTCCACTTTTCAGATATATGAAGTACGGTGAGATTTCATGCTGCACATGTTCACTGGTGTTTTACACATTTAAGCCGCGGCTCTCAAAAGACATGTCAAGAAATCCATGGAGTTCTCATCTCTTAGTTTGCATCCCCTATGGTATCCAAGAATTTGGAATCCAAGAAATGTGTTTCCACAGGCTGCTGTGCCTCCGCAGTGCAGCAGAGCCAAATCTTGATATCTTATCTAAAGGAGAAAAATAAAACAGAACATCTGGATAACTATTGATTTGAACGTACAGAAAAAAAGGCAAGAAAGAGACTGGGAAATAATTCACAAAAGGCATAAAAAGTACTATTCAATTTTCAAATATATCAGGAGTAGAAAGCCCACAAGGAGATCTGAAGGGAGCTCAGAGAATATGATTTTGTAGTAAAAAAATAAATATCTTTTAAAAAGGTGTTTCATAACAAAAGTTTTGGGAGGTTCAGACAGAATAATTCCCATGTTTGGGTGCAACTCAGAGGATCTGTCTCAAAATAAACATGTAAGTAAAAGCAGATCAGAAATAAACCAATAAACTGCATTCTGAAAATTGTCAAAACCAGTTCATGTTCACCTGCCTCTCAGATTCTTCAGGCTGCATTGGATGAACTAGCTGAAGTATTGACTGTAGCATATAATTTCCCTTGTAACACGTACTTCAGAAGCAGTTTTTTAGAAGATAATTCAGGGACAAACAGAAGTCTGTAACTTATGTATGTACCCAGAAAATTGTTAGAAACTACAATAAAGGATAGAACTAGATTCAATGTGGATTAAGGATAAATATAGTAAGGACTATAATAAGTTAGGAAAGAATCATCAAGTTGTTGTGAAAAGTATTCTGATCAATTAATGAACTTAATAAACTTATTACTTCTTTGAAGAAGTCAACAAGTATGTGGATAAGGAAGATAATAGATGTAGCTGTTTGGTTTTCCAAAAATACTTCTGTTAGGAGTTTCTTCTCCACAATTTCTTGAACTGACTTGCCATAAGATAGAAGAAAATCTTCTCACATGGTTAAAAAAATTTGTATGAGAAAAATCACGTAGAAATAAATTTTCACAGTTTAAGGAGACCACCAGTGGAGTCTCACATGGGTCTGTGTCATACATGTGCTGTTCACAATACTCATGAATGATTTAAGAAGAAAGTGAAAAACGAGGTGAAGAAATTCACTGGTGTCACTAAATTAATCAAGGTTATAAAAATGACAAATGTGCTGCACATGGACATCATGACGATGAGTGAGCAACAGACCAAACGGCAAGTGAAATTTGGGGTAGATAAATTTGGAGTGATGTGTATAAGGGGACACTCCTAACTGTCGTTCCATGAAAACTATGCTCAACACTAGTCGAAAAAGGAAATAAATTATTATGAAATATGTTGAGAAATGGAGCTCATAATAGAAGATGATGATGTTGTGCTGCCTAATTTCTGCATCTGCACCATGAATATTGGATGTAGAACTGACATATCAACTTTGAAAGGAGCACAGGATCTGGGAAAGTCAAAGGAAAATAGTGACGATCAGAGGTATGGAAAGATTCGCATGCAAGTAAGTATCTCCTGTGACTGAGATATTTTGTAAAGGAGATGTCATAGGAGAGATGTGACGTAGGTCTCTATATTTCATGACAAAAGATGAGAAGAATAGTTAGCACTGTTTCTTCCGTTGCAATAACTTTGAAGCCATCAAATGGAACAAGTCCTTGGCAAGTCCCAAACAAGGAAGGCAGTTTTTCTTATAATGTATGTTAGTCATGGAATCTCCTGCCAAAATGATGTTTTGAATATTAGAAATTAACTTGAGATAAAAACTAATTGGACAAACTAATGGCAGAAAAATTTATAAATATGAAAATGCTATTTCTGGCTTAGAAGTTGGAGTTGGCACTGACGGATGACAGATTATCCAGAAGAAACATCAGGACAAGTTTGTCCTGTTTCCTAACTGTTCTGGAGGCATACACTGACAGGTATCATCAGACAAAGGATTACAGGGATTTTTGGTCTGACAAGGTGTTGCCTTCCTAGTGTTTTCATCTGTTCACTTCCTGATCTGAGCACTTCAGATATTTGTGCTCATTTCGCCTGCCATCCACACTGTTAACATGAAGAGAAGGAGGTATGGGAAGATTGAATATTCAGCTGGACCAGAGCAGAGCCTGCCTTATGGGCAGCTAAGGACAGTGAGACCCAAACTGAAGAGTGTGGGAAGAGCAATATTATCATGGGAGCTATCAACTCCTGTTTGCACTGCATTGCAAAGACACGAACTATGAGTGAACTCATAGTTACAACACATGTGGACAGTCATGGTGCACATCTTCAGGCTGTCAATGTAATTCTGTGCGTGGGTTTCCTCGTGCAGTTTGCCTCCTATCCTTAATGCTTGTTTCATTCATAGTGTTATAGAAGTAGAGAAAGAACAAGGACAAGAATGATGTGTGTAACTGAGAGACCTGCTATATCTTTTCTTCTTCTCTGCTTTAAAAAAAACCCCAACACACACAACACCCTATAACAGATGTTGCACTGTAACAAGTTGGAAATTAAGGTAAATTCATACTGCAGCACATGAATAGAGAAACGAGAGACAGAGACCACAAGCAGAGCAATTTCCTGCACTGACTAATGTGAAATATAATGGACATGTTTCGTAACGCATCAGTTCACTGAAAATATAAACACAGGGAAAAAAAGAAAGGGAGAGAAAGACAGGCAAGATATCTGCCAGTCTGATCTACCTTTTACTAGGGGAAATAACCTGGCTGAAGGTGAGGAAAGGAGAGTTGTTCAAACAGAAGCTTTTACGGTATGTTCATGTGCTTTCTCAGCTGCCTGGGGCAAGAGCCCTGCAGGGCACTGTCTGTTTCCAGAGGGACTGTATTGTAAATCTCATTTTAGAATTAGAGAAGTGCTTCTTGGTAACTCCAAATCATCTAAAACACGTTGCAGGAGGAAGACAGCTTGCCAGTCCAGATGAATGGCAAGAGCTGAATGGGAAGTGTATTGAAAGGCACTATTTTGTCAAGGAAGATACATAGAGCAGAAAATAGATTTTACTATTTACTTTCTTAGACAACAAATAGCGGTCCAGTGGATGGCAGAAAGCCAAGGTGCAGTCCATTGTCAAGTTATGTTTGCTGTCATGCTAAGTAACTTTATTTGATATAGCAGTAATCATACCATATACTGACTCTGATAAAACCCACTATTTTTTAGCAGCTAAAGATTAAAAAAAATTAATGTCTGTACTGGGTATAATCAAGACAGAAAGTAGCTCTCCCTTCATTAGGCCAGAGATATGTTATATAGCCAGAGGGGATATCATGTGCAATGAAGAAGCATGGTTGGTTTCTCTGGTGGCTATTCAGATCCTATCTGGATATGAAAGGTGAGAGGGGAGACT
>Ga0181612_106144_pt1 | contig 13442 bp, 9 predicted proteins | sample HoacroProtozoa21_FD_119630 | JGI IMG/M metagenome (GOLD analysis project Ga0181612, IMG submission 119630) | Hoatzin crop microbial communities from Cojedes, Venezuel. Combined Assembly of Gp0051906, Gp0051904, Gp0051908 | reverse complement strand
TGCTCAAATTATATGAAAATATACAAAATATGAAAAGAGGTGTTCAGACATCATCTTTAACTAAGCCAAACTGCATTTATCCTGCTGCTGTAGAATATTCACTCTAAGAATAAAACACTTACCTGTTAATTACTTTGTGTTCAGTAAAAAAGCCAAACATCTCCTGATGCCATGTTAGGTTCAGCCTATGAGAAGAACAAGCCCAATATTACTGAGATTTTTCAGTCTTTGTTTGCCTACCTGAAGAGACAGCCTGTGTTCTAGAAGTGCTGAGCGCCAGCGCTCGCTTTGGAAGTGGTGGTACTAGGAGTATCTTGCACCTCTGGAAAGAGGTGCTGCTTTTTAAGATCCAAAGATTGACAGGAGCAAGTTATTGACCCTGCCTGACATTAGAAATTATATAGGTGGGAGGTAATATTGTGCTAAATTTGGGTTGAACTAGGGAATTCGAGGCTAGGACAAGAAAATGTGATGCTGTTATGCATGCACACTTACATACGTAGCATGCATGATTTCACCAAGAAACGCTGCTTCCAGTGGGCAGAAGAGCAAAAATGATCTCTAGGACGAACTGTGACAGGGGAAGTGGCTTGATAATCAGATTCTCCCAGAGTGAGGCCAGAAGAAGAAAGCATAGGAGAGCCTGCAAGAGCAGGAGGCTAAAGATGATTACAAATTCTTATGCTCAAAAGAGCGGAGCAGCCTCTAGAAGCAAACGTGGATCAAGACCAAGATGTGGACAGGGACTGCCTATCTGACCATGTTTCCTAGACTACTTATTCATATCCCTGGGTATATAATTAAGTGCCTATATGGAAGACTTCAGTCTAAAATAATAACTGATCCAGCTCTAGGATGAATTGCATTTCTATGTGTTGCTAATAGAAAAATTATGGCCATTATTGAACAGCATTGATTATTGCCATTTTTGCTTCACAATGTGCTTTGCTTTAGCCTTCATTTCTACGGCGTTCTCCATTCAAAGAACTCCAAGTACTTCACAAATGCTAATCTTACCTCCCAGCTTCACTGTGTGAAAGGTAAGTATTATTAGCCTCAGGAACTGCCTTCTTGCTATGTCAAGGAAGTGCTTACCACATTGCTGGCACTGCCAGAGACCTTCTATAATAAGCTGTTTGCGGCGCCAGAGACCTAAGGAGCAAAACCAATAAAGGGCTATCTTTGTTCAATGTGGAACAATTCTGCTAGTAAATCTCTAGGCAGTAAGTTTAAAAATGGGCAGGAAAATGCAGTTTGGTGAAAAAAATCATTAAAAAAGACCCAGCAAGGATGTCATATAGAAAATACATATGCCGTGTTGTACTCCATTTCTATTTTGGTGTACAAACAGTATTAATAAGTACATGGATGAATACGAGTGGCCTTCAGCTGTGTAAATGGCAGTTAATGAGTCTTATGGCTGTAGTTAACAGAATACAGAAGATCATCCTTTTGCATCTTTTTTCATTTACAGTGTCAGACTTGGCAGATCAGGGCAGAACACTCAGTATTTGTGGGTGTTTCATCTTGGTGAGTTTGAGTGGGACTGCTGCAGAGGGAGACTAACCCACTGCATAATACTAACATATTTATATTTATATTTATATTTATATGTCTTTTCAATAATTAATGATATGCATTTATGTCTGTTTAGCAAGCATTCACAGGAATTAACAGCCTTTTCTGTATAACATGCAGGGTTAGACACTGCTTTTTACTTACACTGAATTTCACCAGGATTATAAAGCTATTTGATAACTACTCATGAAAAAGACAGAAGGTGCATACCATTCCTTTAAACCTGGAATGTATGCATTTTATGTGCATTAATAGTAGTATCATCGTTAAAGAAATTAATTTTTCAATAGGGATGAACTGGTCTTTCTATCACAAGGCTGGCATTAGAGAGTTCACCGAATCCATCATGAAACTTTGATATCCAAAATGCTTGATAGTCATTCTGATCTCCGATAATGACTTTGGAATAGATGTAATGAAGTGGTATAACTCATTTAGACTGCATCTTGTCAATGTCATTATTAATTTAAAACACTCATTTTTTAAGATTAAAAGTAGCTGTTGACGATCTACATTGGCAAACAAAGAACTAAGCGGAATATTGGGGCTGGATTTCCAGTCTGCTGCTGCCCTTTCATGCCACTCCTGCCCCATAAAGGATCTGGAAACCTATAAGGACCATCCCACAAGTACTTCTAATGGCATAAAAACAGTATATGAATGGTACTCTGTCTCTTTGGTAGGAAAGATGGTTGATCTCAACCATGAATGACAGTAATGGGGACGCTGCAGCCTTTCATCATATTTTTTCTAATCTATATCAGGCACCAAAGAGAATTTTAGTGGTCAATGCAATGCATCAAATAGACCATAGCTCAGCTGTATTGATGAAGCTAGGCCTAAATTATGTGGTAAGGCTTTATTTAAAATGCCAGAGCAGTTTGTAGGGTTAATTCAAACTGTTAGAGGTTACCACAGCATTGAGCCTGTTTGAATGATATGAGACAATGCTGGAATGCCGCTGCGTGCTCAGATTTTTAGTGTGTTGGTTCTTCACTGCACTCAGGCATCCTTGAAATGTTATTGACCTGCCTCAAAAAAATCTGAAGGAAGAAAAAGAAGTTTGCTCCTGTATCACTGGCTCACAACCTGGCAAAAACAAAACCAGCACTCTGCAAGCTTTCTTTTCTGTTGTGTGCTTGCAGCAAAAGATCGAGGCAACACCTCTTTACCCAAATGAATCAGATGCAGGCAGCCTTACTCACACATCCCTTGCACACTTGCAATTCTCTGCACTACTGACCTTGGAGGGCTAATGTCTCATTGCCTTGTTTTGCAATTCAGTCATGCTCTGGCTCAGTATTCCTGTAGAAAATTTTCATATACATGCTTTATGAGAGCATGGAATGTAAGAGGAGTGTATATAAAAGTATAGAATATAAAATGTTAGAATTTGGCAGATGTTCTGTATGTGTTTGATGCAGATGTAAAAGAAGAACCTGGGTTTTACAGGCTTCGTTCACAATCAACGGTCTGAATTACAGTAAGTGTGAGATGTTGAACAGAGGCTCTGTAGGAACGACGTGATTCGTCTGAGACAGAGTGGGGTTAAGGAAGACAGAAGTCTTCATGAAAATAAAGCACATTCTCTTTACAATGCAAAATCCTCCACAAATGCAGGAATCCAAATAACCTGGATACAATATTTTTTTAATTACATTTTTTTCATTCACATTGCTGTAGAGGCTTATCAAAACTTTCTCTGCTCAGGGGTGGGTCTGGAAGACAGATTTAATTATAACCTTTGCTATCAACCCTGACACACAAAACTATAAACAAATAAAAAATCTCTCTGAAAATGACTGAACTATCTTTAAGTTTTGCACTGAAGTTTGCTGATTTTGGACAATTGGATGAGGTGGATTCTTCACGATTGCTAAGCACTGCGAGTCCATAAACTTGGTTCTGGCTCATGTTCAATCCACAGCAACAAGGAACTTCTTGTGGTATTTTAGGGGAAAATGATATAGCTGAGATGTCTGTTCAAGTGCATATGCATCTTCAGGTTGCATTTTTTTTAAAGCAAGCATAAGTAAGCATTTCCATGTAACATAGACAGCAAATAAATAATTAGATAGTATTTCTGAGTGGTTTTGGATATATTCCAGCTTGGGTTATATTTCCATTCTCCCAAAAGGACAATACTAAATTGCAGAAATTCACAGCAAAGACAGAATAAAATAAGGTACTCTTAAAACAATAATGAAAACTGCAGTGAACCTGATTCAAGCACTCACTCGAGGGACAAGTAGAAAACCAGCTACTTAACATTTAATGACCTAAAAAAGATGAGTTGAGTCGTACCCAGCTTGAAATCAGCTGAGGATACTCTGGGGATAGTTTCTTGAGAGGAAGTTACCTGAAGAGGGAATACTTTCATGTTGCTTTTTACAGTACCTAACATATAAATATTGTCTTAAAAAGAGTAAACAATGTGAAAATTTCTAAGAAAAATAATCACCCCAAAAAAAAACGGGTAAAAAATGACAGGAAGCTAGAGACTTGTGTACTGGGGAAGCACAAGATCATTACGGAATAATTGCTCTCCAATTCTCACTCAGAAGGGTGATGTCCTTGTCTTTGGCTGTTTCTATATTCTACAACCTTCTTCAAAGTTATGTGTGGTGTTAGTTCTCATTTACACTCCTGTCATCCCTGCAGCAGAGTACATTGCTCTGGCAATATCGCAGGTTCGAAGAGATGGAGATCAAGTTCTAGGAATGTGATTCATTTGTTGAAATGTGGACATCTATCTGAGCTATTTATCTGCTTTTTAGCTAAGTGGCAATTCTGAGGTACAATCCATCTCATCATAAAATAAATGTCTTCATAACGATCAGATGAATCCGGTATATTTCTCTCCTTTGACAATGAAGGAAAGCCAGGTAATGAGCTCACACACAAGTATCCATAGTGTGGGCATCTGAAGTGACCTAAGGTGAATCTTAGTCCTGGCTTCACTAATAGAATTAAAACTCCACGGCCTTTCTTTCCCTGTTAACACTGTTATTATCCCTGAATGAATAAAGCAAAACAGAGACGGTGGGATAGGACACTTGACAAGTATTAGCTCTGGAAAGCACATAACACGCTGGAACCTCTCCAGTGTCTTTGTATGCTTCTGCCAGAGATTTCAAGAGTGTAACCAGTTCCTTATAGCTGACAATTTTGGAGGCTGCTGAAGTGCAGGATGAACACCTGGTCTTCAGCAATAATAAAGCCTGCAGGCTGTAGCAGAGGTCAAAAAACCTGAGGCCTGCTGAGCTGCTGAAAATACTTCAGATCATTCTTCTTTGCTGTCCTCTTTTAAAAGGAAAAGAGATTTCAGAGGGGATGAAATTAGAGCTCTCCACAAATCCTGAGTAAATGGGCTTTAATATTCTTCCTTGAAACTGGGTGGGAGAGGTGGGGAAATTGAAAGGAAAGGAGATTCTCTCTGTTTCTCAGATGCAGATGGAGGAGGAACAGGACATCTGCTCCTCCAGCGGGGCTGCAGTAGTGGCTGCTCCCCTCCGTCAGGAGGGTTTCTGACCTATTTGTGCCATGTCCTTTCATCTCCCCCTACTTACGTGACCCAGTAACACTACAGCAGAGAAGGTTACTGTGGTGTATTCAGCTGTCTACATACCTGCTTCAGGGACTTCTCTCTCGCACTGCTCAGGCAGCCCACCCTGTCCGTGCAGCTGTGTGAGATGGGTAAAAGGGTTTTACCTTACTATTACCATGCAATTCCTTCAGCAAGTTGAATTCAATATGACAGATTTTACTAAAAATACAACATGAAGATCTTCATCCAGTCTAAATCAGAGTTATGTTGTCTTAGGAGAAGAAACTGTCTGCAAAATTTAGAAAAGACGCTCTGTACAGTTGTACCCAGTTCAGTGACTCTTGGATCCAGTGGCAGCTCTAGTGCCTCTTAGCTAGCAGAGGTGTCAGAAAAAAATTTATTGAGAGACTCTGTGTGTGTGTGTGCATGTGCACCAGTGTGCAAACAAGCACACATAACGCGATGGAGATTTTGGAGATCACGACCACACAAAACAAGAAGGCACCATAACCCATGGAAAGTATATGAAGCTGTGCCGACACAGTAGTCCTCGGTGCTTTTTCTAAGCTCATATAAGCTTTTCTTGAAGGAGAATAGAATTTAATTTGCTTATATGTAAGCACAAGGGAAGCAACTGGTAGGAAAGATGCAGGTCACTGTGTGTATCTACTGAAAAGTCCCTCATTGTGGAAGGTGAGCAATGACTATGGGACTACAAAGGGAATAAGTTATTCTTTGATACGAATAAAAGTTTTAGAATTTGAATCTAAGAGACCATGCTGAATGCATTTAGATTTCCCTTCCCCAATTTTTTAACTTCCACAGAAGTGGCAGACATAGATCTTCACAACATACACTGCTTCAACACTCTTGCAACAAATAGCTCATGCATACTCTTTCAGAACCGAAAATAGTGTTCATATCATTGAACGTTCCTTTCTACGATTCAGTACCTTCCAAGATCCATTTGGTTGCTGGCAAATGTACGTATATTTCTTGTATTTAGTTCCTTAGTTTAAAAAGCAATGCTTTCACTGCCGGGAGGTAAAATTTAATAAATATTATTCTACTTGCCTGACAAATCTTTTTTTATATATAGTAACAGATGACCAATAAGGTACATATTTCATTCATGCTTCCATAATAAAACAAACTGGCATTTGACCACCAGCTAGCCAGCATTCTTGCTAAAGGTTTTGAAGTCACAGCTAGACATAATACTAATTCCACTGTCAAAAAGCACTCATGGAACAATTCTCCACTCCAAACCTTGAATTCAGACCAATCTGTGCACACATGGGAGATGCTAATCTTTTTTATTGCCCTTTTTTTTCAAATTAAAAATCTGTAAGACCAAGGAACAGAGTTAAATACAACGTTGATTTTATATGCTTGCTTGCTGGCTCACTTGCGATGGCAGTGCTCAGAGCATGCCAAGCAATGCTTGTTTAACATGATTTACATAGTTATTCTTCCTGATGTTTTCCTCTAAAATGTACTCATTCTGTCATTGGTAGAACCAAATATCAAAAATATAAATCAGTGCAGTTGTTAAGATAAGGTGTTATATATATTTAAAGAGTTGTTAAATTAAACTATAATTTAATTCAGCGGGCTAACAGTCAGTAAAGTCTAAGTCCTATTTGCCTTACTTACGTGACTTATTACATTGCAGTGAGATTAGTCACCTAAGATAAGTAGGAGCTGGTTCTGTAACAAATCTGCAAACACACACAAAAAAATGAAGTTAATCCTGAAGTACCATTTTTAGCTTGCTCTCATTGTGTCTCTTTAATACTATAGAGGTCTCCCAGTAGTGACAGTTTTAACCTTAGCTCTCTTGCTTTTTGAGAGACGAAGTCAGCCCTTCATCTGAATGTTTTTTTCATAGTTTAATATCCTCATTGGTTTTACTTGAAATCTAGGCTAAAAAAATGAATAATAAATTTGATGAGAGCTGGTGAAAGAAAGCATCGCATTGAATCTGGATTGCTTCCAGCTGTCTTAATTGAATAAAGGGAAAGTTTCCAAATACACCTTCTATATTGGCTGGCTGCCTGAAAAGTTCTCTGAAGATAGAAGAAAAAGTTCTTCCTCTCCAAATTAAAACAAATACTGTAAAAAAAGCCCTATTAAAATCTGTCATATGAAGTTAGACCAGAAATAATATAAACCAGATTACTTCATTACAAGTTAGTGCCAGAATTAAGCTATACTATATGTCTGTTTTGGCTTTGGAATAGATAACAGGGTTCTAGTTTTTGTTACTGTGTAATTTTGCATATGGATAAAAAAATAATTTTTGAAAGCAAGAAGTCCTGTTCTCATTTGGGTAGATGTCAATCAGTGAAAGTACCAGCATAAAAGTCGGTCTGCAAGGCCTGGCCCCAAAACGGAAATCGGGGCTGCCAGTACCTGGAAGAAGCTGAAAAGAGCTGGCTGGTGGCATCAAAAGCATCAACTGGACTTTGCATTATTTTGCCATCTAGAGAGAAGATAAAAGTGAAATGTGGTGTTTCATCAAGCCGCATTGTCCCTTTGATATATTGCGCCGAGGTCTGTTATGGCTACAGCATAGCCTGGTGTTCCAGCAGCAGCTGAAGGGTGATGCAGTAGGTAGGTTGATGACTACCAGTGAAAAAATATCCAGCCTTCTTATATTGGTGCTTTCTAACAGTGAGATGTGGTTTCTGCAACCCTAGACTGCCAGGGAACTCCCTCTGGTGACGAGGAGTGCCCATGAGAGAGGCAAGACGAAGCTTGTGGTGGCAAAGCCTTATGAGGACTTTAGCTGGGGTGGAGGAGCGGCAGCGCAGTGGTGTTTGGCACTTGTTAGCATCCCTCCACCATGTGCAATTTGAAACACAATCTCCGTGCATCAGTTAGAAAAAATCCCAGCAAAAAATCAGCATGTTCTGGTTTTGTCTGGTATGGCTCTCCTGGGGTGTGGTCTGCCAAAACCCACTGGTGGGATGTCAAGGACCTGACGGAGATCGCTCTGTAACGCTGTGAAGGTGATACGTTTGTAACTGAAGGCAATGGCCTGTATGTCATGTGTGTGCCTCTGCTCCCACCACGAGACCAATGGTTTTTCCATATGAAAAGTATACCAGCTTCTCAGGAGCAGCAGAAACATGTGATTTTCATAGTAAATAAGCCTGAGCAGAGGAAGACAGTGCAAAAGGTACATAATGAAAACAATGGGGCGTTATTGATTACTACCTGTACATGATATTTCAGTCTGCCTTACAGCAATCTGGCTTACCTTCTCTGTACATAATTCCCTGTACTTGTCACAAAAATTGCAGGTTCATGGGAGCTGCTATTTCCCATTGGGTTTATGGCAATTACATCCAAATTATACTAAAAATTTAGTATACGTATGTTTCAATATGTGGAAGCATGTTATAAAAGAAGGTTAATGTTTTTAAAGAGCTACTCAGCCTCTTAAGTTAGGGAGTGCCACAATTAGGAGAGTAACTCTGATTTAGCTCAGCTGTGAGTACAGTTAATAATGCCATACCTAATGACACGGTCGCATCCTTTTCCCACAGCACTCCTGCCTCATTTTGTCTGGAGGATGGACGGACCTCACTGAGGGGTAAGCTAATCAAATACTTTACTTTCAGTAGGATCAAGCCCTACTTACACATTGTTAACACAATTATTCAAATCCTCTCTTGAATTATTAATCTCCTCATGAGATTTACTATGATGATCTCTTTGCAATAGTATGACTGTTTACCAATGTTAATTAATGTATCTCTACAGTTCTGTTTTGATGTTACTCTTCTCTCTATTTCATTCCCAGGGACCTGAGACAGAGACACCTGAAGAACAGATGTTAAACCCAGAATTATCAAATATTGTCTAAATTTGGGTGCCCAATTTTAGAAGCTCAGAGCCTGATTTTTCCCATGTGTTCAAATCGCAGCTAGCAATTTTAAGTGCAGCTGTGAACGCTCAGCCCTTTTCTAATTGAGACCCAGATGTCTCCTGCTGGGCCACAAGAAAATGAAAAATGACAGAGGAGGGATAGCATCCATCTCTCCAGGGCAGCATTCAATTGCCTGCTGTCCCCTGCCTCATTCACTGCACATTTTGTAACTTCAGAGCTAGTGAAGCAAGAGTCACACTGACAACAGCTAGACCAGCTGCATGACCCTGAAACTCTCTTTAATTATATGATTGCATATGATTTTTTTTCTCCTGTTATTTCCTCTAATTCAGTGCAGAGGAAGAATGGTCTTCAGAAAAACACCTTAACGCAAACAGACCGAGCTGCACATGAATCTAGCATTTCCCAACTACTGAGAGCCTGACTTTGTAAACTCTGCTTTCTTTTACTGCATGCGACCTAAGCTGTCTCTCGTACATCAACACATTAACATCCTGGGGGCATCTCCATGCAAAATATTGAAATTACTTCTTAATAAAAAGCCTTTTTTCTTTTTCTTTTTTTCCATTGTGATGCGCTGGAGAGGAACAGTCTCATGGTGAAAGCCCAAGGCAAGGAAATGGGAAATTTATTTACAGAATCAGTTCTGCCATAGACTTTCTTAGTGACCTTGGGCAGTCCTTATCCTTGCTGTCATACCCTTTCATCATTGTGAGGTTGGGCCTAGCACAAGGTCTGCTTCAGGGCAGTTTTGTGGAGCTCGACTCATTATTCTCGGTAGAGGGTCAGATTCTCAGGTGGAATATGCTATGAAAGTGTGAAGCATTATGCAATAGCATGCTGCAATAGAAGTGTCAAACACCAAGTGGTGTTATGAAATACTAGTGAACAGTACAATTGTACTAGGAGATAAGCCTGTATAAATTGTTTGCGTGCTGTACAAGATATCTTTATTAATATCATTATTTCTCCTTATCCTGACCCTGATGATTGGGTACCAAGGCTCTGATCGGTAGTACAAAATGCCCAGCACAACTGCCTGGCTTCAGTGCTGTATTTACCCAGAACACCAAGTAAATACGTACAGCTTGCCTTTAACTGGGATGACTCGGAGTCCAAACAGAATTTCACTGTAGTTTTATGTATTTAATACCCTGCTTCTGGCAAATTCTTTACCTTTTCGATTTACTGTTATAGCCTTTGCTTCACCAGCTTTGTAGGAGTCTTGGCTACAGGACCCTGGCCCCTCATATTCCATTTTTCTATGAGACTCTAACTTTAGTTGATAAATGTAGCTATGTGATTTCCACCTGCGAGACTTTGTAAGGACATTCACCTGGCTTTCCGAGGATGGTTAAGCAGTGCAAAATATCAATAGAGAATATTTAAACAGGACTGAGAACAAGCTAAATGAAGAATTTCAGAATTATTCTTGGGGATTACTATCAAGTGTGAATATGTCTAATGGGGCTGTAAATGGGATGCATGGCTGGAGCATATGCAATGCTCTCTGTGATCTATAACAGATCCATAACACTTCTGGTCCACAGAGGTCAAGGTCTGGCAATATGGTAATGATGAGGACTGGGCTAGCATACATACACACTGATGTGAGCTATTTGGTTAACCGCACCAAAATACATTTTAGTATAGCCCAAAGCAGTCTTATACACCTGAGAACAATGTACTCAAACTGCATCTATAAAAGGGAGATGTGTCCAGGAGAGGATGTAAGGACCACAGCAGAGAAGCAGCTCACCGTGAGAACCCGGCACCACTCACCATGTGCCTGGATGGGGTTGCGACCAGCAGAAATGTGGGAAGATAGTGCTGTAGGTGGAGCTGGTGAGATGGATATTAAAACACGATGCAGGCTCCTTTGTACACATCTTTAGAAGATAGGGGAGAATGAAAAAAAGTGCAGGCAAAAGACATGGAAACAAGATAATTGCTGGCAAAGTGCCAGAAACTGCAGTCGCTACTTGGGGTAAAGATGTTAGAATTTTGAAAAGACATTAAATTACAGTGAATCAGCATCTTTCTGGAGAAAATATGATAGATAGGATAAGTCATTTCAATTTGGGAGGGAAAGCTGTAAAAAAATCATTGCCTGGAATTTTAAACTGGGTAAGCTTAATAGGATAAAAGATAGAAATTTTTCAGTGGGATGGTAACTAACCATGGGAACGTGTCACCGCCAAGGACAGCAGTGGATTTTCTGTCCCTTTGGACTCACAGCTTGGATGCCATATGGAGGACAGGCAGTAGTCCAACACAACATCAATATCAATGGTATACAGGACGATCTAATGATCCCTCTTGGCCTGATACTCAAGGAACTGAAGTTCACAGGACCTCTGCCATTGACTTGAACGAAGGCAGGATTTCATCTTCTGTTCCCAAGGCTTTAATAATGGAAAAGGTATTAATTACCTCTGCTCAAATGAATGGAGGCAGGGTGATGTGCAATACCATGGAGGAAAGCTGCCAACAGAAAGCAGCAATGATGAAAGTTGAAACCAACTTCTTTTTTTTTTTTTTTTAATGAGTATTTTCTGCATTTCAGCTGCATAGTCTCTTAAAGCACATCTGTGTGGTCAGTTCTAATTATAGAACATTTCTGGGACATAACCCTGCGTGCAGCAGGGACGAGGGCTGCATCAGAGGCTTTGGAAAGCAGCAGATGAGAGGGGAGATCCTAGTGATCCAGATTTCACTGAAAGAACAGAGGCAATTTTGGTAATTGAAGGCGAGGAAAGTTGTCAAAGATGGGGCAAATCGAAGGTCATCTGCATTCTTGGTGAAGGGAAGCAGGATTAACAGCAGTGGATAATTCTGGGCTTTGGAGATGACTGCATCTCTGTCCGTGAGCCAAGAGAAAAGACAGATTCTTCTGCTTCAGCAGGGCTGACTATTGCTTCAACTTCAGAAACTGGCTTATTTGTATAGCTGCATTTAGATGCTTTGCCAGAAGTGAGGCTGCTGGCTATGTACTAGTTTCTTTTAATAAAGACATGTTCAAATGTTACAAATCTGAAAATGTTTATTTCCTTTCTATCTCTGCAGCATGCCCTGCACATAAAAGGCTGATCAGTTATTTAACTCCTTCCACGTTAAGAAGCGCTAGAACATTTGCTATAACAAGAAATATTCTGGGTTTAAAGGTCAAGTACAGCAAATATTCTGATAAGGCTGCAGTTACTGAAGGCAGGCTTTTGATTTTCCTGTTTTCATTTAGATTTGCATTTTGAGGCACTGGATCATAAAATGAAAGAGGTCCCTCTAAGCTATGGATAAGATTCAGTAAAATATGGACATATATCCAACATGAATGCACATCTACAGGCAAAATCACAAACATGCAGTTGACTGGAAAGTCCATTAAATATCCCCCAAAAGGATTTCAACATCAAATATTTCAAATGTTTTTAAGAGTGAGTATGTACAGTGAAGCCATCAGAACAGTCAAACAATAATGATTAATTTTGTGCTTTTACTCTTTGAAAATATCAGTTCCTTCTGTGAGTATGGAGAGAACAAAATGCATAAATGAGTGGGTTCCAGGTTATCAGCCCTCTGTGGTATGTGCTGTTCTCAATTCAGAAAACCCCTAAATTCCAAATAGAGTTTGTAAGAACACCATCCGGGAACAAAGATTATGTGAATACACCTCTGCATTAGTCATCCAAATACTGAGTTTGGTCCTCTTGGTCTTTCTTCGGAGGTAGAAGCCTTTAGGGCCTGGTCCACAGTGCCTTAGTTTGGCCTCTTCCCAGGGTTGACTGATGCTGGGGCCTGTCTTGTGCAGCTGAGCAGAGACAGAGCTTAGAAGCAAGACAGCCAACTTAAATCACTGCAATGAGGGAATGTGAAAAACCCTCCTCCATCCTCTTATGAAAAAGGTAAAAAGAAGCGTAGGGTACATTAAAAGCAACATTGTGAAAGAGACGACAGATGTTACACCATCGTATGATCTACTGCGAGTCTCTGCTGGGGCTACAGATCCTGGATTGGGACAACCTTTTGCAAAAGAGACAAATTATAAACTCCTTATAAATGGTTAGGCTCATCATCTGTGGATGTTATCTACCTGGACTTTAGTAAGGCCTTCAACACGGTTTCCCACAGCATCCTCCTGGAGAAACGAGCTGCTCGTGATTTGGATGGGTGTACGCTTCACCAGGTAAAAAACTGGCTGGATGGCCAAGCCCGAGGAGTGGTGGTGGATGTAGTTAAATCCAGCTGGTGGCCAGTCATGAGCTATGTTCCCTGGGGCTCAGTTTTGGGGCCAGTTCTGTTTAACATCTTTATCAATGATCTGGACGAGGGGATCAAGTGCTCCCTCAGTAAGTTTGCAGATGACACCAAGCTGGGCAGGAGTGTCAATTTGCTTGAGAGTAGGAAGGCTCTGCAGAGAGA
>Ga0181612_104522_pt1 | contig 13442 bp, 11 predicted proteins | sample HoacroProtozoa21_FD_119630 | JGI IMG/M metagenome (GOLD analysis project Ga0181612, IMG submission 119630) | Hoatzin crop microbial communities from Cojedes, Venezuel. Combined Assembly of Gp0051906, Gp0051904, Gp0051908 | reverse complement strand
GGTTGCTCAGAGCCCCATCCAACCTGGCCTTGAATGCTTCCAGGCATGGGGCCTCCACTACCTCTCTGGGCAATCTGTTCCAGGGTTTCACCAACCTCATGGTAAAAAATATCTCCCTTATATCTAGTTTCTTCCTTATATCTAGTTTCTTCCTTTTATCTAGTCATCAGGTCATGGAAAAAAACAAACCCAAAACATTTCTCTGCCCCAGATAAATTCAACGGTAGTTCTGGCGTTAGGCAGAGCCTGTCCCCCGACGTCAGTTCCTGCACACCTGGGGAAAAGGAGAGAAATTTCAGTTTTGAAATGGTGGGGAAGTGTCCAGGGAGCAAGACCAGAGTCAGGCCCTTTATCAAAGAAACAGGCAGTTTTCCCTAAGTCATGCAGTAAAAAAATAGCCATCAGTTTGCATTAAAAAGAAAACACAAACTTTGTATGAAGCATTCAGCCATGGAAACATGCTTATGCGGCTCCCGGGATCCCTTTCTTTCCATCAGAACTCACATGAAAAGCCCTCTCACCGCTTCCCGTGTCAGCAGTAACTTTTCCAAAATGACTGGCATCAAAGGTAGCAAATGCTCCCTCCTGACAGAAGTCCCCCTCGCCTCCCTCCGGCAGCCCCTCGCCCGCCACCGCCCCGCTCCCCACCGCTGACAGGTCCCATTTACTTCCCTCCCAACGCAGCTGCACCATGAACAAAGACATCAAGGCTCAGGGGCTGGGGCTTGTTGAAGCTGTGGAAGGAAACACAAGCAAAGGAGAAAAGTGGAGCTCAAGGGAAGGGAGCAACAGTCACTGACTTACCAGCACACTCGGGCACACGCGAAGAGCAGCTAAAATCTAAAGGTTTTCTGCAAATGTACCTGCAGAGGTATTTCTGCTGCCGATTATCCACTGCGCTGGGCTTCCAATAGCATCGAAATCGCGAAGCTAATTGCACTGTAAAAGTAACGGCCTATGAAATTTTTAATGGAGCAGATTGCATTTACAATTTTTTTTCCTCTGTGTTTCAATATACTTCAATATCTTTTCTCTCTTCCAGCATTTGATTCAGGCTGACCGTGGATTTATACAATTGCCTTTCTCCACATCATGAAGACTGAACTGCAGGACAGCACTGGTCCTTTTTCCAGCTGGATCCAGGCAGCCGAGGGCCACAGCTGGATACTCAAATGTTTTGAAAAACATCTTAAAATAACTCCTCACCACCAAATCACTGACACATAGCTACGTGGAGCGATCACTTATCTCCATTCGCAGAGTTTGGGCACCCCTCTGCCATAGCATTCTGTGATAGCATAGCGCAGAGTGAGCACAAGAGGCAGTGGCCCTCGCACAGGAAGACATGGCTGCTGGGCTTCTACTGCTCCTCTGGGGAAAACATAACTGGGAAAGAGAAGAGCAGAAAATTTTTTAAGAGTCTGTGTCAGGTATGGAATTAAAGTAGCGTTTAAGGTAGGATGAGGATAAGTTATAAAGGCAACATTGACCACTGTGCTAGAGTGCAGTAATAAAGAGTACTGGTGGGGGCCAGACCCAAGGGAAGACTGCAGGCACCAGGTATCTTTCTGCACACCATTTAGGTCCAAAGCTGCCACATCTCACAACCACTTCCAACACCCAAAGCTGAAAAAAACCTGCCATTGGCAGATGGTTGGTTCGTATCTTGCAGTAACATCTCTTGAGCAGAAATGGATTGTCCTCTGTTGATGCTGATGTCCAAGCGAGCAAGAGACGTACAGCCACAATCAGATCCTACAGACCCATCTTACTCACTGCCACCTTTGTGGAATCAAAGATCTAAGCATCCGTCTCCCTCTGATGTTCATCAGCCATCCAGAAACCAGGCATCCCCTTGCCTGACTCCCCAAGGGACACACTCCATGGTCAGCACTTGCCTCATGCAAGCAAAAGGCAACAAGTCCTGCACAAAGCACAATACTCAGGGTCACATGAGTACAAAAACATGGCTAATGGAAGAGAAGAAAGAAGAGAATAAGGTGATGTATTGGAGCTCTACATATGGAGTAGGGAGAGACCAGCAGCAGATGGATCCACAGCTGTTTTTCATAAGACATCAAAATGAAACATCTTCTCAGCTGTTTCATATCAATATCGTGAAATTCCTATTCCCTCAGAGATAACAAAAAGGTCTATTTTCCGCGCTGCCTCAGAAAATTCCTGGTGAAAAACTCCGGCTCCAGCCAGCCGTAAATATTGGCAAACAAGCTGTGAAGTGTCTTCAGACCACAGCTCCACTGGGCTAAATCCAGCGAGAAGAGATGATATCCCCCAGTGGAGTATATTACATGAGATAAGGAGCACAGAGAAAAAGCAAAAAGGAGAAATGGGGAAACATGCCCACACCCCAAAAGTAACAAGCACTGCAAGATAACCAAAATATCTTGATTTCATGACTGAGCCCACCCTAAAAATGATCAGCCACAGTCTGCGTTGAACAAATCACCATCAGATGATGAAACAACCAGTGCTACCTGCTTTCACATCTGCAGAGAGTATCAATTTTAACAGCATTAGTGGGAAGCTTGTGCTGCTAACTAACTCACGCACACACATGCATGATTTAGATATACTCTAATAGACAGCTCTTGCCCGTGACATTCCTGCAGGTCGGAACTAAAATAAAAGGCAGAGACGTGGCATGCACCTCTGGTTAGACTGTTGGCTGGCTCGGCACAGAAGCAGCCTGCAGTTAATCAGCCTTCTTTCTCCACTAACTGTCACTGCAAACAAAGGAATTAGCAGAAGGTCTGTAGGGAGCATTGAGATAATTTGGCTGGCTGAAGAAAAGAGAAAGAAAAGAAAAGCAAAACAAAATTACTGAGAAATTTACTTGCACTGACCTCTCCATAAATATTTAGATATAATCATCATTACCTTGGAGTAAATTAAGTTATAAACAGTCTCCACAATTGCACATGATGAATGCGTATCGGCATCACAGAGCACTTTATTGCAAGTTAATGTGGAAACAGAGCACCTCAATCAATCAGGATGCAGGAACGCTGTCTGATGATATCAGCCTGTCTCAACCTATTCATACTGGACACCGTACATGCGCTCACTCACCCACACCCGCCCCTCGTTCTTATTATATTAACAAATACAGATCATACCACAGTAGATGGTAAGACATATGTTTGTGGAGCTGGAATAATGAGGGATGTACTGTACGTGTCCTCAGTCGTGCTAGTGGTATTATTTATATTACAGTAACATCTACAGCGACTGAGGATATGGCCCCCCTGTGCTAAGATCTGTATACAAACACAGCCAAAAGCCATCTGGGTGGGATTCATCCGACCAGACGCAGGCATCCGCAACAGGGACGTTGAGATAATCACCGTCAGCTCTTTCACAGCCAGCAGAGAGAAATCGGCACTTTCTGAGAAAAACTTCCAGACCTATTTTAAACGTCTAGTTTAAGAAGAGATGAATCATGCCCTGGACTCCTTCGACTGCCTTGGTTCCATCTCTGCAGACCCTTCAGGAGCCCCGGGTGACTACTGCTGAAGTCAGCATCTACACTGCGGATGTCAGTTTGATGAGACAAGTCCCATCCGCTCCAACTGCGAGACTTGAGTGTTTAGGAAAAGCAGACAACTATATGGCAAGCAAAAGGGAATCATATCTGAACTGCATTTTTCGGATGTGCAACCCATGTAGCCCCCCAAAGATGATGACTTCTCTGGCTTTAGAGCTTGGCAGAGGAGAGCACAAGGCCGAGTGTGCTGCTGAGAACTGTGCCACTCGCATATCGCCTACGCCTTTACTTTCAATATGAGAGCTGAGAGATGACAGAACATGAGCTCTGCCTTCCCTTCAAGCCATAGAGGCCCATTCTCTGCCCCTGTCTGGCCCTTCACTTCCAGCTCCTGCCCACCCCAAGCTGGGGCCGTTGCAAGCCCACGGCAGGTTAAGGTTATCCAGTGAGCTCTGTCACGGCACTGCCCTTTGGGAACTGGCTTCTTCACGACACGTACCAATCACCTATACCTTATTGTTGCCACCACCCAACGCATCCAAAACTTAGAGACGCTGCACAAACAAGAATAACAAGGGTTTTCCATGTTGCAAAGAAGGAAGGAAGGTGGTCTAATGAGACAACCAATGATGAAAGTGTTTCTAAAACAAGGAGCATGATCAGAGATTTTATTAAGGCTCACAACTTCAGCAAAGGTAGTGAGTCTTGCAAAAGAAAAAAGATTTTAACTGGAGGGTACGTGTGTCTAAAGATCTTAAGAAGGTCACTGAAATAGGCCCTAATACTGTAAGGCGCTGGACTTGGGTCAGTTCAAGACATCAGTGCATCATGCTGCGTTAATGGTCTTCGGAAAAACTGTCCTCATCTCGTTTTTCACTTCAGCATTTTCTCTTATGGAGAAAACTTTAATATGCATATTCCCACATTAACTGGGACGTCCAGTTCACAGTGATGCTCAGTTTAAGTTTACCATTGCAAAACAACAACAATAATAGATGACTCATCACATGAAACGTGCCAGACAGAGAAAATAATTAAAATGCAAACCAAGTGGGCTGAGAAGATCCTTCTCACGAGCAAGTATTTATAGCAAGAGGTGAGAGACAACGTAGCACTGTCTCTACACTGTTACAAGGTGAAATAAAAATATTCCTCTTCTTACCCTCCTTTCATATAGCCTAAATAGAGTAAAATAAATCTCAGCCTGTAGTTCCCTTCTTCCCTAAGCTGTGGGACCTTTCAAAATGATGCCTTTGCTGCTTTTGCACCAGCCCCGACAGTTTCTTCTGACAAGATTCTATCTTCTGTCAATGCCACCCCTCATTGCTACAACAGGGACCCATAATCCAATAATTACCCAGCCCAGTAAATTATTGCAATTAAGCTGACTTCCCAGCTGCAGCCGAGGACAGCCTCCTGATGGGGCTCCTCCCACCTCGACAGAGCCCAGCAGAGCGACGAAGCCCATTTTGTCAAACAGTGTCTCATCCTTACCGAGCCTGAGTCTGAAGGGAAAGAAGGAAATCTCTAAATCTTTCAACACTAGGTGAAGATTTCTATAGATACCAAAAATCTATTGACAGGCTCAGATCAAGGGCTTTTCAATTGAGTGAACAACTTTAATTAGTAAATCTACTGACTTCTAAACACAGCAAGACCTAGGGCTTTGGATTACCATTGTGGAACGACAAAGCAGCTTTCAAGATCTGGAGAGAATTTTCCCTTTGCTGCTCTACCCCCAAATACCAAAAACTATTGCAGCTAATTGTGGAGATATTTGGATGGTGCAGTGGCAGTCAGACATTGCTTCTCTTTAACTCAGGGAATGCTCAAAGGAGTCATCAGGGATGGTTATCTCTGAAGGGTGAAGAAGTCTGAAAAAACACAAGGCGTTGCTAGAAAACAGAAAGATCAAAGGCAAAAGTATTTGGATGGATAAAATGGTTGCAAAGATTATTACTTCTTAACATATAAATTACTCAAATCGCTCCCATCTGTCTGCCTCCACAGTCATATGAAAGAGGAGACCAAAGGCTTAGCTCCCAATACATTAAATCCTAATAAATCCACCCATGTTTTAAGTTGTAATACATGAAGCGCTTTTCCTGGAAAAACTGTCTGCAGACCAGCAGCAAAGGCTTTAAAACATGTTTGTTATGGAATCAGAAAAAGAAGGGATCAAACTGCAGCAGCTCAGCAGTGAAGGATTGCTGGAAAAGCAGAAACTAAAAATGTAATAACAGGAAGATGAAGACAGGAGGAAGCAGCTTACCAAAGGGAATGGCCTTGCTGGGGAAAGACAGCAGAGTTTATGGCCCCACTCGTTATTAGCTGAGGGGGACAATGCAGGCTTCTGGGGAAAAAAAAAATAGGAGAGGAAATAAAAAGGAGTTTAAGATCATATTAACGGTTTGAGGCCAGATTCCTAGCAGACCTGAGCCGTGTCTGGGGATTTCACCTCTATTTCTAACATTCCCTGATGTTTTCCCATTAAATAATGGCTGGGAGGCTGCCAAGCATGATGTTTCTCCGGTGCCGCTCTTCATCCTTTGCCGTGCATCCACTGCCCTGCCAGCCCACAAAATCCCTCCAGCAGCACTCGGCAAAATGTCCAAACCACCCTCCAATTTTACAGGTCCTGACCCATTTATACTGAGCTTCTGGCCAAGAGCAGCAACAACCAGCTTACAGTGTTTGCCCACATCTGTTCAAGAGAGGCCAGGATTATCTTCACATGAAACTTGTAAAGCGATGTGGATAGGTGGGGGCCATGTTTCAATGTCTAACTGTGGACGACAGCAGCCTGAGAATGTTTAGTGGCCTCAAATGGTGAGAAAACCTTTGCATTTCACTTCGTAGACCAGCGATAGAGCAGGGCACTTTAAAGCCAAGCCGAAGCTAAGTCAAGATACCTCCTAAGATATTGACAGTTTGCAGCGTCTGGTGGTATGGTGGCACATCACTAAGACACAAAGGCGTTATTTAATTTAAATTCTTGCTACAGCGATTTATTTTCTTGACCAGAAGAACAGACACGGGCACAGCAAAATGTTCTGCTGGCCCGTTTAGCATAATCTAGAGTTAAAACACAGAGGCAGTATTTCCTACATCAGCTCACTGCTTCAAATCTTACCTGACATCCTGCATCATGTATGAGACATCTGTGCTACACGCTGGTGGAACAAATCTATCAGCAGAACGAACGTGCAGGGACAAATCCATCCCTGTTGCAACAGCAATGGTGTTAACCTAGGGGACTGTTTTTGGCCCACTGACTCAAATGGGATTCAGAGCAAGTAGGTCCCTATATGCAACTTGGAAGACAAATGAATGACTAAAATAGCACTAGTAGAAGCAGGATTGCCTGTTCAGTATGCTGAGATACACCGGCTCGACCACGGCTGCGGCAGTCACACTACATTTGGATTCAAATTACCACCAATCAGTTATGCCCTATACAAATCCATGCCTTAGTTAAAAAAAAAAAATTAAAAAAAACCCTCCTTAAAACCTATCTTGTGTTATGCCTTCAGGGCAAATTTGCTTTTATAAGCATGAATAATTCATGCATGTTCATTTATTATTAATTAATATTCCATGAACATGCATGGTTTATTCACCCAAACAAAGCACTGCATCCCGCGTGCTTTCCCTGCAGCCTGGCGTTAGCTACTCTCCGCAGCCCGGATGACCAAGGCATTAGATCAGTATCATTTATAACCTCTTTCTCCCCAGAAGCTACTGAGAACATTTTGACCCTTCTTGCTGGTCACTGGCTGTCTCCATTTCCAGGGCTGGAATAGGTAATTCAGCTCTCCTGAGTTTAAATATTTGGGAGAATTTGAAAATGTGGTTGCAAGAGGGACGCCAAAAGAGGACTTTTGACTTTTTTCTCGGGCTGTGCTAGGCTGCACCCATTTCCATTTTGGAGAAGCAAAGCCACCTGCAAAGTGCTGGTCTCCCTAGATCATCGCGTGCGTCACTGGTCAGCAGCACTGTTGGAGGACTTGTTTCTTATCCAGTGCCATGTCACCAACACCCACAGCAGTATTTCCCACTTGGAAATATCTTCTACCAATCAGAGAGACTTCATTCCTTATGGCAGAGCCCATGCCAATCACATTTCCCTGCTGTGTAGGCAGTTTGCTGAGAGTGCACAGGGATTCCCCAGCAAAGCCAAGAAACTAATGAAAAATCTCTTCCATCTCAATATAGCTCCTCATGTGCATCAACGCTGGCATCAGTCCAGAACATGGCGGGACAGCTGGATTTTTCATCTCAGCATCAAACCTCTGAAGAGCCCACATTTGTTGGATTTGCTCCCAGGCTTGGTTCTGCCCCTGACACATGAGCAATACCTGCAGAGCCATCAGAAATCATGACCAATCATCATTGGTAGGCAGCTGCAAAGGAACCCCAGCTGAGCCTCTTCAAGCAAGCTCAGACCTGCCACTCATAGCTCTCTGCAACCATCACCATCTCAAGACTAGCAAAGCTCCACATTTTTATGGGACAGGCAAGGCAGCCACACCGTCCTTATCATTGCTGACTGGGGCTTTGAGCACCCTGGTCTAGTGGAAGGTGTCCCTGCCCATGGCAGGAGGGTTGGAACTAGATGATCTATAAGACCCATTCCAACCTAAATCATGCTATGATCCTATGATTGTCTTCACTCAGGTCCAGGAGGACTTCAGGTGCAAGCAGACTCCTTTGGGTCAAATGACCCCCTGGATCTTCTTTGCCCTCCCAGATGCTGCCCACAAAACCCCAAAAAAAGGGCTGTTTAGCTCTTGAATCTTCACCTGGTAGGAGCAGCCCTGTCACAAGGCACTGCTGGATGCTCCATTCATGTTCCCAGTCTCAAAACAACCACCTCACCTGCATGTTCTGTGTTACAGTCATAAGGATGCAGGACCGAGAGCTGGATTGCCTTTATCTGGGCTAAAACATTGCAATCTCTTTATATGGTCACATGCAAGTCCTGATTTCAAGCACAGGAATGCTGAGAGGAGATAGCAGAAAACTCCCTGTGTGTTAGACACTGGAACAGCTTCAAATCAGGAGTTATCTGAAGCAAACAGAGGAGACACGATTTTGGCGCTTACTAAGGGTTGAAGTACAGCACACAGAGAGAGGGGGAGAAGAGAACATCACTTACAGGAGATGCTCACGTGGAGTTCAGCACAATGGGGTACCAACAAGAACAATGGCAGGTCCCTTGATCCTAAGGTGGCACGTGGAGGAAGAGAGAAATGAAAAGCAACAGCAATCTAATCAGTTTTAGATAGTGCTGGGTCCAAATCACAGGTCTAAAACCAGATAACCCCATCTTTGAGAGCCTGGAGAGGGGAGTGGAGACTGGGCATGAAGCACGCCATTTCTCTTCTTTCTCTATAATGGTTTGAACCAAAGGACTGCATCCAAATTCCCCCAGACTTAGTGTGTTTCAGATCCGGACCTGAAGTGCCTGATTCCAGTAAATGCCCTGGATATCCTTCTATTGCCTCAAATTGTTTTACAAATAGAGATAAGTTCAAAAACACTTCGAGAGTTACAGACAATTTAACACGCAGGGGCTGCTCTGGGAAAATTTAAAACTGTCATAATTCATCCTCCCCTTCCCCCAGCCCAGAAATGAAAGATTAAACCTAGGAAGATTTATTAAACTGACATTTTAATAGAATTTTTAGACTTTCCCTGTTAATAGTTTACATATAATTGAATTCTTTGAAAGGGAGGAATACAGGATGGAGTCGGTGTCCCCCAATAATAAGAATGTTTTAACACTGGGGCATATCGCTAATGCATAATTTAGTCTTATTTGCGTGGCCCTTAGAACTGGGAGTAACGAAAACACAAATCTAATTAACAGAGTGAAAGAAATGCCTCCACCAGAAAACTTCATCACAAGCTCCACTACCACACACCCACCCTCCCCAAGTTACAAACATGAAACAGATGGCAAGGAGGAGAAAAAAATAAAAGATATCACACGTCAGCTCTTGGAGAGGAAGAGGGGGGAAAAAGAGAGTGAAAGCAGAAGGGGCAGGATGGATAATTATGCTACTTGACGATGCAGCAATTTACTTGCTGAGGGTGGAATAATTCTTGCAGTGCCTCGCCAGTCGGAGCACTCTCCCAACTTAGCTAAGGAGCAGATGTATTGAGTGCAGTGGAGAGTAAACCGGTTTTCATAAATCCCAGCAGGAGTCCGTTTCACTTTATGAGATCCGTGTGAAAAATTGAAATTTCAGGTTTTTCCAAATGCATCTGTAATCGGCAGCCCGAGCTGCGTGGGTCCCCAGAGGTAACTGATCACAGCACAAAGTAGTGTTTCACACTCGCACTGAGCTTCTCCACTGCATTTTTAAAGGTTAGACATTAATTCCTGATCAATACAAGGAACAGCAGGCTATCCCCTACCCCCACTCCCAGAATTGTCTTACATTATTAACTGAGCCTTGGCTTAGTCCTAGAATTACTTCAAATCACAACGTGGGGCTGTAAGACGCAGAGTCCCTCTGGATCCAGAGCAGAGGAGGATGAGACAGCCCCCCCCAACACCTTCTTCCTCCATGCAGAGACAAATCCACCCAGTCCCAGTCCTGACTGCCATCTTTTTTTTTCTAGCTCTCTTTTATCTTTCTAACCCCTCAGTAGCAAAGTTACTAAAAATAGCTGCTGGGCTGGAAATGGTCCTCATTTGCTGATCAGGGACAAAACCTGCTACAGATTCACCCATGTTGCTGGTGCGTCTTGACTTCCTTACTCAGGAGGTATTTCTCTCACTGGACAGCTGCAGGCAAATCAGGCTTGTTGTGCTTGGCATGGCCCAGGTTGTCATCTGGTTAAACACAGACGGCAACGAAGATCTCTCGAGCTCAGTTGTTCACCACAGTCCTCCCTCTATCCAGCATTAAAACAACCATGAAACAGAGGGCACAATGCATCCTATTCTAAAAGAAATGGCTAAGCTGAATCAGACGAATCACCCCCAGAAAGGTCTATATTTCTGTCCATTGGTGATACATTGGGACCAAACATTGCAAGGTTTTCTAACTCAGTGTCCAGAGTACATACACACACAGACACATCCATATACGCATGTATTTCATGTTTTGCATATTTCAAAAATAAACACCAGAATTTGAAGCTTCTCCATTACTAGTTGTACTGTGTAGAAACAAGTCATTCCAAATTAATGTTCATGTTTGAGTATCCCTCCCTTAACGATGTGCCACAGTAGACTTATTTTTGCTGGGTTCCTCCGTGCCATTACCATTACAAATACCATTGATACCAAGACAACTCCTTTGAGCTCTGAAAACGAACTCAATGTGTCCCTAGCACCAAGTTTTCCAGCAGCACTAAGAATGGGGAGGGGGAAACCCAACCAAATCCAGGCTACTCAACAACCTTTGGTGATCAACAGCTTTCTGGTCTTCTCCACACTTGTACATTGGGCTGTCGTTTGCTTTCCATTCACATGGTAGGTGGTAGCTGCTCTTGTGTGAAGACCTGATGCAGTTTGACATGGTCTAGGTCAGTGGCAGGAGGGATGCAAACTGGTTGATCAATCAGATTTAGGCTCAGTTTTTGATTGTTGGTCATGCTGGTGCCTCCCATGCCTCTCTTTCCCTCATGGTAACGCTCCTGCAGCTTTAAAGGCTTCAGCTGCTAACTGGAAGAGATTATTGGACTTAGGCAGCATTTTGGGGAGGTTTTGGAAAACTTCACAGTTAGGCAGGCCTGGGTTCATTAGCATGCACTCATGGTCTCATATATTTTACTGTGTCTCTTCAGGGCTCATTCATTCCACTGAAATCAAACACAAGAATTCCCCTAAGGCATCCTTGTCAGATACGAAGTGACTGGGCTACACGAAACTCTCTTTCCAGGTACTGCAGCAGGTACAGGAAGAATTACAATGGTATTCGGTGTCATATCAATTCATTATCAAAGGGAAATTGATGAATATCCACTTTTGCTGAGTTAGAGAGTCTCCTGATGGTTAACGAGCGTGAATAAAATGTTATGCAAATTAGGGGCTGAGAAGGGAATTCTGGAACTGAAGTTGAATATGAAATAGGTCATTGATTCAACACATTTTTGACATCTGTTGATTGTTTCTAGCATTACATTTGTAGTGAAAATGTCTACGTTACGATTCAGTGAGAAGAACATAAGAGGACCTCGCACTCATGCATGCACCCCTCTGAACCTCATGCCACCCTCCATGTGAGAAAGCACACAAGCACTCTTGGATCAATAAACTTCTGGATCAATAAACAGGTCCCTGTTCCTGGTGAAGAAACACAATTTATGGTCTAGATTGCTATTTGTTCACCTGTTCAGGACACCTCAGTATTGTGTGTGCCTAGCTGGCTGTGCAGAGTTTCTCATAAAATATGAATACTTCTTCCAGATACAGATGGTGCTTAACTTGCGTTTATTGTATGAACACTTATAGGTTTCTATTATTATTTATAAGCCTACAGTGTGAGAAGCTTTTCTCTAATGCTCAAGAAGTGGCAACTTCTCTCTTGCCAAGGACAGACAGACAAGAGGACACAGCAAGAGGAAGGAAAAAACAAACAAGAGAGGTGTAGACAAGGCAAACAAGATTTTCTGTAAGCCATACAAGCCTTCTAGGTGTTTAAAAACAATTAAAATTGGAATGGGTTTGGGCTGTGTGGGTTTGGTAGTGTAAGGTACAGTTTATGTTTTATCCTGTTGTTATAACCCTGTCTGTGTGGGTTCCTGTGCTTGGGGTTCTTTCAGGGGTGTTTTTTCCCAGGTTGAAGAATGAGTGATGAAAGCTAGCCGGTAAAACAGGAAAAACTCAATTTCTCTGAAGATAATCTATGTGCTCCCAGCTGCCCCAAAGGGTCTCTGACACACCACAGGAGAGGAGTGGTGAGTTAATATTTGGGGGTAGTGTGTTAATGGTCCTTAAAAATGAAAAATTAATACTATGACAAAAAAAAACCCCACAGAGTGTCAGAATAACCGAAATGTTCCTTTCTGGGAAACAGGCAGTGGGATACACAGACATAATTGCACCCCTCACCTCCCCTGCGACAGGATTGAGACCTCCCAGGAGGGCTAGGTCTGGGTAGGAAATGGTGATCATTACAGGGCATTTTTAAATCTGGTTCTGCAAAGCAGCAACATTAAATCTTGCAGCCATTCAGAGGCAGGAGCGACGGAGGGACGAAAGGAAGGGAATCTCTTGCCTACCTTCTTCCCAATGGTTATTGAGCAACCCATATGAAGTGGAAAAATTCCAAGAGGAGAAAAACCACCCATCTGCAATAGCCAATAAACTGTGAGCAGGGCAATACATGCAGGGCACAGCATAGTGAGATTCAAGCCATTGTAGTGACATGAGCGTCAGTTTCTCCCTACTGGGGTGACCACCCAACTCATTCCATCTTCAGGTACTTTAGATCAGGATATTTTTCTCTGGCCAGAAATTCTACCATTCCAACATAATGTTTCAGCTTCCATGAACCACTTTCTACCATCCTGTCAGAAATTTCTACACAAGCTCTACACAACAGGACAGCAACAGGGGGCCCCATTCAAATGAGGTCCATTCTCGGGGCTGGGGGGGCAGGTGGTTTGGTTCCTTGTCATTACTTCAGATCCAGCACTTCATCCACAGTCCTTGTTCACAAAAAAGAAATTCAAACCAAGCCTCTTTCCAACAGACGATAAAAGCTGGCACAAGGTGCCCATCCAAGCCATGGTCGAGACTCTTGGTCAGCAGTATGAGAGGAGCAAAATACAATGATCTTTTGTAGTTGAGGCACATAGCCAAGGAAAACACAACTAGGGTAACTCTGCAAGAGAAGACAAGGACATGCTTCTTCAGAGACAAAGGTATGGAACAGCCGGATGACAGTACTATCTAAAATTTAAGGGAGGAGAAAGG
>Ga0181612_155995_pt1 | contig 13443 bp, 7 predicted proteins | sample HoacroProtozoa21_FD_119630 | JGI IMG/M metagenome (GOLD analysis project Ga0181612, IMG submission 119630) | Hoatzin crop microbial communities from Cojedes, Venezuel. Combined Assembly of Gp0051906, Gp0051904, Gp0051908 | reverse complement strand
TTCAAAAAGAGAAAAAAACCCCATCCAATCCAAACACTCAAACTCCTCATAGAAGAGAGAATAAAATAAAATTTAAAAAAGCAAAAAACAGTCCAAAGGTTGAACAAAAACGCTGAAGAAAATGTGCTGATTCCTGTTTTAACATGCAGTTGAGGATGCTGTACAGCTTCCTAAAAGTAATAGATAACCAGAACCCCTTGCTCATCCAAGCCTGCCCCACAACAGGCACTCATCACTATGCTACTCCCTGGGTTTGTCCTCTCTCCTTGCATGGACAGTAGTCGAAACAATAGCAACTGGCTCAAGAGGTGCTTGTAACATGGGTTGCCTCACTTCGTTTGGGGCAGTTATGGTCTTCCCAGAACACTGTATTTCTGCATTCTGTCCCTGGGCCATGTGCTTTAACCCAGCACCATGGCCAAGAGACAATAGCACACCTCCCCACTCCCACATGGACACCAGCTATGGTAACAGGATTGGGAGCTGGGTTTAGGAAAAATTATTTTTGCCACACTCCCTTTACTAGTTAATGTTTAAGTCACATTTCAAAATCACTTCACTGTTGCACATTTCAGGAATTGCCACGAGAGAAAGTCAGTTACACCATACACACATGTACACACACCCAGATATTCCTCTTTCCCTTCCCTTAATACCTAGGATCTTCTATTGAGTTACTCAAACCCTTCCATACGTTGTTGGGTTAATCTTTTTCTTTAAATCAAACACACCTAAACACATCACTAACCAAAGCTCTTCCTGTGCTGGTTTACGTTGCTTTTAAAGCCCACAGACCTTTAAAGAACTGGAAAAGAAAAACCTTTAAAGAATTGGAACAGAGTGGGCTTTTTCACCTCCTCCCCACCCCAGAAAAACACTGGAAGGAACAAAAGAGCAGTTGCAGTCGTTTCATTTGCAATTAAGTCATTGTCATCCTGCTTAACACACTCAGCAGACTTTGAATGACAAACAGCAAGAAGCTTGCTTTCAGAGGTGCCAGCTGATCCTGGCCCAGGTGAGATCCGAGGGTGGGATGTGTTGGTCCAGCCATTTCATGTAAATTTGGAAATACTCCATGAAATCTTTTCTGCTGATAAGTTGAAATGCGTTATTGGAGACAATGGCAGGTCCCATGCCTGCCTGCTTACTTTCAGCTTGTGCTAAGACATAGAAGATTAAAGAGCAGAGGAGGAAAAAAACCCAGTGAAAACAAGAATTAAAAAGCCAAAAACAAAACCCAATAAAATCAAGCAACATAAACAATATTTTGGAAAGGGCAGTATACAATGTCCATTTGTTGGATCCCAGTCGTGTACAAGGACCATAGGAAGAAGAGAAAAAAGAGTCAGGTAACAGTAGAGCCCAGTCTGAAAAATACAGTCTGGAAAAGAGATGAGTATCTGTCCTCCTTAAAAGTTTGTGTGGGCAAACTCAAGGTACGAGCAAGATCAGGCCATCACAATACTGTGATGAGTCTTTGCATGACCAAGTAGGTGTGTTACTTAAAGTCTTAAAAGTGAAGATATGGAAAATGCAGGCTTGTATGCGTATATTGTCAAAGTAATTGTCATACTTTATTCTCTTCTTTTCCCAGGGCTGTCTGCTAATTCAATTTTCATTTTGGCATGCTGGACTGTAAACACATATAAGAACTTGCAGGGCATGTGCCCCTTCCCCACCCAATTTTTCCCAAACACTAAATGGCGTAGGAGTCTGAAGCTATTTCATTTATCAAGTTGGCTTATGCTTTCAAGACGCTCAGAATTCTTCTCAGTCTTTGAAATCTTCCTTTACAGTTCCTCCCTTGAGGCCATAGTCAAGCAGCTGCCTCTCAAAGTGCTCTCTGAAAATGCTTCCCCTTTCACTCCCCAGTCTCCAGTGTTTCTTTTCTCAGTACAAATTTTCTTCTTCGAAAAAAGGAAAAACAAAACCAAGCTGTAATATTGTTAAAAAACAAGCATCGGAAACAAGCCTGCAAAGTAGCATTTGGCTCTCGATTAAGAGTGGAGTAGGGGCTGAGATCACACCTGCAAAATCATGCCAGAGCTATAACTTGCTGTCACACTTACATATTTGTTGCTTGTCCTCAAAAGTAAGATTAAGGCTATCTGAACAATCATGTTCAGCATCACACCAGTGTTGTTCTCTTCCTTTTCTTGATGAGTTGTGACAAATATGGTATCACAAAAATTGCACCTTGTGGGCTTCAAGGCAGCTAACTGTCTGAGTGCAAAATCAAGTGGAGAGCATAGGTCATAAAATGAGGTATGTGAAGCTGATCCTCAAGCCTCTTGCCTGTGCTGAGCCTGGTTTTGGGGCATTATTTTTTTTCCTCTTTCATGATACCTACTCAGATCTCTCCTTTACTGAAGACATAACTGTTCACATAAACTGCCCATTTCTTTCCTTGATATTCTCCCTTGCTCAGCATCTTTCATCCTCAGTGGCCTAAACCATCTGTTCAGCCTTGATTGACCGCAAGCACAACATATACTCAATATTTGAAACTTTTTCACTGACTGGGGCGTTCAGGATTTCTTTCTCTTTCTCCCAGGTATTTCAGAACTTCCTGCTTTTTGGGAACTCACCATCTACTCTAGATTTTTTTTTTACACTTTCCATCCTGCCTATGGTTATATCCAAAGCCAGTGCTTTGTATGCTGTTGCCCAGATAACCAGAGAAGAAGATTCCTGTCCTCATGCTTGTCCCCAGCAGTTCACTGGCTATCTTCTTCTCTTACTCTTGCACAACATCCACCCTATGCAAACACAAATGGCCTATTCTTTGGGCTCTGCCCACTGCAGTCCCCCCGAATGCACTACAGCAACCGTCATACCTGTACCTGCTACTTTTAACCCCCATACCAACAGCTTACTTGTATTTGAGGACAGAGACTGCTGCAGGCTGTTACACTGACTAAAGGACTACCATCTTAGCAAGGGTCTGTGTTAAGCAAGGCTGTTATCTGAAGCAAACAAGTGCTGCACTTTGCCATAGACAAAACCACACAGCAATTTTCTCACAGCTATAATTACAGCTCACTGTTACACTAGCTGAACCAGCTCATCTCGCTGGAGGAGAACTATCAGAACCGCCTATACTATGCCTCGTGCTTTTACGCTCTATTTTTATCCGCATCCCTGAAGCTGTCTAACCTGTGAGAACTGCTCAAACACTGCTGTATTTCTTAATGCAGTGTAAGCTGGAAACCTCCATCATTTCAGAAGCTGAAACCAAGCAGCAACCTATTTATACAGTTTAAACTGCATCAACCGAAGCTTCAATGATATGATTTCGAGCAACTGAAAAGGTTGCAGCAGTGCCACAGCTTCCTAAGTATATGATTTCCACCTAACTCACAATGAATGCACACACCCCTTCAGCAGGCGGTTTCAAGCATTTTCAGTAAATAGAGACAATTTTGTGTTGCTAATCTGTATCATCAGCAGGTTTTGTAACAACTTCATCCTGAAACTGGGGAAAAAGGCTACAGCCCTAGGCTCTGTGCTGAGGATAGTTTGGACTGTGGGTCCAGATGGGCTATTTATTATGCCCACTCATGGATACAGCAAGTGGACCAGAAAGACTAATAAAACATGAGTAGTAAGACTTAATGTCCTTGACCACAAATGAACTGGGATTTCACCTGCTGGGACTTCACTCTACATGCACAATTTGTAGCAAAACAAATGTCTTTCAAAACTTTTCTGAAACTGATCATAGTTTGGCCTTCTGGTCACTACAAAAAACAACTCACTCCAGTTACCTTGAGAGAGAAACTCTAAAGATACTATAATCTCTAGTTTCATGTTTGCTATTGGAGTGCGAAAAGACAGTAACTCTCTTCAAAATTTCAGGACTCAGCAAAATACTGTGCCATTTCAGTTACTATTCCACAAAAGATTAAATACACAAAAGACAGACAAAATTTTTCCACCATGAAATGGAAAGAGCTCACACAGATTTGCACCTGGCAGGAAAATACACACATTTTATCATGATCTGGAGCTGCTGTGTTTTGCCAGATGTCATTTTGTGCTTATTACCAAACAGCTCCAGGTATTCCAAGGCTTGCAGAAAGACAGAGTTTTGGTTCCATGTCCAGAAGAGGGGTTTTTTGTTGCTGTTTTTTAACATAGTCTTCATTTTTTCTGCTTCCTTTGTGGGGATGTGAGCATATGGAGATTTCAGATTTATCTTGATATAATTAGTGAAGTCAGGACTATTTTTTGATCCAGATGGAAGCTAGAACAGGTTACAAAAGACTATTGAAATCAAGCTTTTTTATCGCAACAAGGCACAAAAACATCTGCTCTTTGTTGACTAAGATACAGTTAATAAACATTATTATTAGATAAGCATCCTATTGTGCCTGTCATCATACATGTCAATCTCTGCATAAATTAGGACTCTAAACCCAACAGCAGGGAAAGAATTAGTTTCTGAGAAACATGGGCCAAAATAACGTTTATGCCTGTCAACCACCACCACAATCTCACGCCATCCTTTTGCTCACGCTTAAAGAAAGAACATCCTGCAAGCTTAAAATAATTTAGAAACACTTCTCTATTGTCAGCATCTCAAATTTTGCTCAAACAGAGCCTCTAGTTAAAAAAATAATAAAGACAAGGTTTTGCTGCATAAAGTTGAAGGGAAATTTGTGGGACTAAACGTCTGCATATTCTGAAAGTCCCACCCTCAGTATACGCAACCTGTTACTAGCAGTGATTCAACCCCAGAAGGTAAAGACATAAGTGAATATTCACAGATACCCTTTACTATCCTGGATCTGCAGAGGTTACGAGACCTTGACTGTTTAACAAAGGAAGAGCAGTAGCAATAAACCACCACAAAGGTTCTTTTGTGAGATTAGGATCACTCAACTCAATTCATACCTCTACATGACACAGGAAAGTACAGCAGAAAATGAGCTACTTTTCAGTACAGAGCAGGGCACTATAAAAGCAGCTTTTACATTTATTTCAAGATCTCAGAGTTTCTTCTGACACAGCAGCAGAACGAAGCTTAAAAGAGGCCCTTTATACAGTCATTTGTCAGTCCAGGTGGCCTGGGCACGCAATGATTCTGCAACATTTTTTCTCAGGCTGCCCCTTCCTTGTCCATTAACATCTCAATTCACGTTGGAGGCTCAGTGACACAGCACATAGCTTCCTCGGTTTGCTTTTTTAGACCTTCAATTTTGGAAATTGTTAACCTACTTGAAATAGCACACGCCTGCAGCAGCATTTGCATTCATGTTTCTATAAAGAATATTGTGTTTCTTAACGTAGTACCTTGGGCAAGGCAAGGACATACCTTAAACTACACAATTCTATTATCTGAGTGACTTCCTGATTGAAATAAATCCCAGTAACCGCTTGCATATACTGAGGATACTAACTTTCAAGCTTCAAACTTATGCCTGTGACCATTTTCACGAAGGGAAAGTCCCTTCCAAAGCTGCTGTTTCTTGATGGCAGCATTTACCCAGGAAGCAGAAAACATAAATTCTAGCATCTCATTGACCAGCTGGAGTCTGATCTCTCAGGACTTCAAGTTCAAAAACTGGGTCTCTTCGATCTCCATGATACTGCTTTAGACACTTCCAAGGATTTAAGGTGCTCGAGGCCTGATGTGGTCCTTCAGTGTTGGATCCTAAGATCTGGTTATTTAGGGAAAACTCAGGTAGTTTGAACACATCCCTAAGTCACTCCTTTGGTTACTGTTCTACAGAAAATGATCCAAAGCCCTCAAGGTGACACTCAGAACTCCTTCTAAGTCTAAGAACTCACTTCTTAGTTTTAGAGCAAAAGAACGCCTTCTGGCACAGAGCAATCATGTTTTGGGGAACATGTACACTCCTTTGGTTCCTTTCATCATGTGACGTTAGATCACTTTCAACTTCATTCATTTCAGATTTGAATCATCTCACATTCCTCCACGGATGAAGTCTTGCGTGCCTCTTCCTTGCACTCTGACTTGATGCCCATTTGCTCTCTCTGCATGTACTGCTTGTGTTGGTCCCGCCTTCACTGCATGCCGCTGAGGAAAGCAGAGCCCCAGTACCTTGCAGGCTGTAGCCACTTGATCGAGTCCGTGCTAATATTTCAGCAAGGACAGTAGCCAGTGGAAGGATTTTTCAGGAGTCTTGAAACCTACGGACTTCTCCAGGGCAGGAGCTGCCGACTCATTGCGATACTGATGCTGGTGGCTTTTCACTGCCTCGGGGAGTGAAACACTTCCCTCTTCAAGTGCCCAAGGTTGGGAGTATTTGTCTCCCTCCACTGCACACTCCCTTTATGAGCAATATCTGTTCTCTCTCTGGGGCAGGTTTTCATAGTTCCCTCACTTCTCTTTCTTCTGTCTTGCACAGGCCTAAGGATACCGGAGCAGCATCTAGCTGGGGGAACAGAGCTGCCACAACGAAAGCAAACTGTCTCTTCCAAGTTTTACATTAAAAAGATGATTCTAATATTGCCTTTTGCCTAAGAGATGCCCAAGATACACCATTACTAGGGAATGGTATTTCTGAGCTGCTTCTCACACACTATATTCCTTCTGCCTCCTTTTCCCTGGCCTTGCAAAGAAGAACTTCCCACAAGTTTTTCAATCACGAGCCACTGCAAAAGCTCATCAGGCCACCACAGCCAGCTACAGTTACAGAAATTACGTGACTCTCAGAGTACTTGAACAACACAAGCAGAGCTCCCGTTCGCAGAATAACCAACCTTTTAGCTGAGGTGGTTGCTCCCATGGAGGACCTCTGTGCAGGCACAGTGTGCTGTGAGGCCAGGATTCACACTGGCATTTGCACCAGTCATGCTTAAGGTACAGGGGAAACTGGACACAAAGTTCTTACCAAGGATTAGCAAGTACTGATGGGGATGGACTCCACTGTCCCCAACACACCAGGAGCTCTCGCTGAAAACAACTATGTGTTCAGCCTAATGGTAATGCTACATTTTTGGTCAAGAAAGAAGAAAACCCCAAACATAAAAATCACTCTGGTCAGTATGGAATTTTGCTTTTGCATTCCACAACCCTAAGAGCTCCTCACCTCGTCTGTCAAAAAAATTAATCTAGACTTCTAGACTAATCTTCTCAACACCCTTTATAGGCAACAAGAGGAAGGTTCTTCCAGAGTCCAGCTCATTTAGCCCCAGACACATGTCTAACAGGCAGGTTGCATCAGTCTGTGGAGACGGCGCACTGGTTCCACAAAATGTGGTGACCAGACAGCTACCTTCAGCTGACACATCCAGCACACTGACTGCCAAAGTTAGCTGAATGCCATGGCCGCACAGGGAAAGCTGGGAATGTTGCAATTCTGTTGCATGCAGTTTATAATCTCCTTTACAACGTGGCAAAAGAAAAAAAGAGTAATTTTGAGTATTAAGAGCCCAGACCTACCGAACTTTTCGATACCTGGTTTGTTTACCTCACTGTTCATAGGTAGGAACTAACAATGGGTGACAAAAGAAAAAAGACTTTTTTTAGATCTGGAAGAGGTGGACCTATGCAGTACAGATGGAGGCACCAAAAAAATCTGAGAAGTAGAATTTCTCTAAAAATTTCTCTGCCATTTATAGTGTTGGATGGGTAATTCCATGCGTTTGAAGTAAAGGAAAAAACTTAGAGCATACAGATGACACAGAGGTGAAAATCATACAATTTCCTTTTGAGATTTTCCGTCTCCATGTATATCGGCCTTCCAGACAAGAATGACTCCTTAACAAGGACAGTAAGTGAGAGGGTATCAACATAGGAAATAATATAAAATAATCTTTAAATAAAAGTTTAATTCACTGTTACTTTACAGAATATTTAAAAGCACCTTATCATTTTACTGTCAGTTCTGAAAAAGACCAACAAGAGACTGGAATGATTTCAGCTGGTAAAATATGGGAAACCTTGTGAACAAATGGATACAAGCTAAGCAAAAGAACAGTAATATTTTGTACACCACAACTATAATCAGAATCTGGCATTGGTTTATTCAAATTTTGCTTTCTTGGAAGCAAAGCTTACATGTTCGTAAACATCAAAATAAACATTGCTTAATTTTACAATTTGCTAAACAAATACTTTTTTACCCCGAAGGGCATCTGCAAAGCCATCTATTTGTCTGACAGTTCTCCTGTTGACCTGTGCTTCAATTTTTTTTTAAACAATTGGTTCCCTTACATTTTTAACGGTGCTTAAAAATTTCTTCCAATATTGTGCAAGTCATAGGCAAGGCCATTTTGACATGTGTCCTTCCTTATATAGTTTTTTGATCAGTACTTAACTAATGCAACTGTGAAAAACTATACATTTTCAGGAAAATGTTTTGAGTTTGGTCCTCTAGTTAAAGACCTCCTATAACTGAGTTGTTTACATGGATTTGAATCACAAGCATGTACACAACATACCACTATACCAATGTTTCTTGGTCTATGCATAAAAAGTATGTCTTCTACTTACACTAAAACATACAAAAAATAAACTACAAAAATTGTTTACACTTGATTTCAGCAAAAAAAGCTTTCTTCAAGAAAAATGATTCTTCTTTTTTCAGCCATCAAAAAAGGAATGCAAGTAAACAATAAATACATGTGCTTTCTCCATATAGACATATTTACACTTGAGTCTTTGGCTTATGTTTAAGTTTCTCTATAAAGATCTTTATGTGATCCAGCCATCATTGCACATTAAAACAAAATAAGCCAGGTTTTTTACTATATATATAATATATATATGCAACACTTGAAACGTATAAAGAATGAACCTTACTATCAATTTGCACTATTATTGTACTTTAACAATGTATCAAAAAAAAAAGAAAAATACCATATAGGAAATATTGATACATGCAACAGATGGTTGCTCTACTGTAATTGAGAGACGGCTGCATATACAAACACTGAAAAGTCCTAATTTGCGCAAATCTCTTTGACTCTGGTTTTCATTAAACAGTATTTATGTGGCACTAAATGTTGATACTGTATACAAGCATAGAAACAGATTGAGTTCTTTTATTAAGATACACAACTTCATATGAAAAATACTTTGCATTTAAAATTTAAAATCCCTCCCACCCCCCTCTTCCCCTAAAATCTTTCTTCACAGGATCAAGAACTGTTGTCAAAACAGCTTATTGAGATTCATGTGTTTGGTGAACTTTGTCACATCCATTCTGACTAAGAGGATTCCAGGTACTCCAGCGCAACGTCGTAGCAGAAGCGATACTGCTCCTTTAAGGGGAAAGGGGGAAAAAAAGAGTAGAAATTAAATTAAGATCCTAAAGTCTAAGCAGCAATATCTACAAACAAGAACAGTCTTCGCTAACTCCTAAGCGATTTTAACTTCAAGCCTGACGTGCTTAGGTTTTCTTTCTCTCCTACTACACAAGTACATTACCAGCTCTGATTTAAAAACTCATCTTAACCAATGAACTGGAAAAAAAACCCTGACCACAAAATGCAATGATTTGCTTCTTTGATTCTTTCAGCTTCTGAACTGGTTTATCAGACATGACAAGTTCTCCTATCAGTCAGAGCATTCTTGCAGTGAAAGCACCTCGCCTCTGATACACCATTTATATTTAAGTTAGCTGATACCGAGCAGTTAACTAGCGCCGGTGGCTTGGACCACCAGGGACCGGCTAGGGAATACCGAGCTGCGACACAAAGCTGCTCTGGGCCCACAGCCCGTTTGTACAGGCATGTCGATGTCACGTCCGAGAGATCAGATGCCCACTTAAAAGAGAAGTAAAAGCTCGAAACTTCATTGTGGTTAGTATTTCTCCTTAACAAGGCTGCTGTTCAGAGCTGATACTGGGGGAGACAGAGGAGGAAGGAGAGAGGGGAGGGCAAGAAGGAGAAGAAAACCCAAGGAAATGCATTCAATTTCTATTGTCCTTGTGACTAAACAAAACAAATTTGCTTTTGTGATTTATTTTAGTTTGCAAAGCAAACCAGCGTGATCCATTAGCAGGAAGTGGTGGGGATATCTTAAAGCCTTTATTGCAGTGCTCTTTTTTGTTATCTGATCATGTTGCTGAATGTAGGGCACATGACAGTGTTATACATTGGTTTTCCTGGTTTGTTTTCTAACGAACGACTCAACAGCTGCTGCTGTTCAAGAGTTATGAATAAAACCCCACACAACAGAAACACACAACTATGGAAATTCAGTAACTGCAAATTAAAGCTACAACGGAATTCGGGACTATTTTGAAATGAAATATGAATTTACAGACCGTTTATCAGAAACACACACAATCTACCTTAGCCTCCCTTTACAGTGACATAAGTAATTTTCCATGTGATCTGACCTGTTTTCTTCACAGCAGTGAACAGAAATCCAGGCAGCAATTCAGTATGTTGTGTCTCAGACGTCTATGGCACAGCAGACTGCAAAGTATTTGCGGCAAAACCAGCAATACCTAGCCCAGTGTCACTGCTGCTACAGAATTCTCTCTCTGTTAACATTTTAACCACCTTCTGAATTCATGTGGTGGCAAGGGATGGAAATGATGCACAGTAATTAAGCAAATCATGCCACGGAAGCTACTTGATACTAAGCAAACACTGACACCTGGAAAAAAGGGTGACATGGGAAGAGGCAGCTACAGCCATTTTGCTCAATATGCAAGTTCACAAGGTCAGAAGTAATTTTCACTATGCATAAACTGCAGAGCGTTTTTAATTTCAATTGGCATCCCTGATTTTTATGCTGTAGGCAGCCATCTGGCTGAAAAATGACACTGGCTGCTGGCAGTGTGAGAGTCAAATGGCAGAACCTCCCAAACACGGTTGAACCTGCTTTCACACTCTCCTACAGGAAGGAAAAAAATCCACCTGGGAGAATTTTTTTAAGGACTTCCCACAATGTTCAGTTTTTGTCACTGAAGTGATTGCACGGATGGATATGCACTCATACTGTATGCAGAAAGATTGACCAGAAGAGTGAAAACATACAAATATTTAGTTTTGTGGTTTTGCTAATTCAGGCTTATATTGTTTCTATTAGTTTACTATTTATATTGTTTATTATTTAGATTAACTGTTGGGCTCAATGATCTTAAGAGTCTTTTTCAAGCTAAATGTTTCTGTACATTCATTTGCAACATACTAGATCCAACTCTTTGCTTTTGGAGTTCTGAGGTATCATTTTGTCTACTATAAATCTAGGTAACAAAAAATATCATTATTCAATACAGCTTCCAAAGCAGCAGTTGTTATTAAGAACCAAAACATTCACATCTCCAGCCACTAATCTGGACTTTCCAGTTTATTCCTAGCAAGAAGAAATGCCTTGCTGTGTGAAATTTCGAGATGGTTTGTGTGACCACAACCCGCTGCAACTTCTCTTCAAACAGGCCAGGCTATTTTGGGAGATTAAAGTGCATTCTGTTAACTCAGAATGTTTTCTGTGAAAAGCATGGCACCACTACAAGAAAAGTAGCATAAAATGCTTAGCCTGGCCTCTCACGATGCTGACTTGTGTGTACACTCTATAAATGTCCCTTTCTTCTTGTGGCCCAACATAGGTTTTCTCTGTTTTGTGGGCACAGGACTGAGCATGCAGCTCACGCAACAAGAGAGCCTCTGGCTCCCTGGATCTTTGCAATAACCCCGATGGACTGGTGCTTACCGGAGTTTCCACCATGTTGGGCTTGCTGTTCCGCAAAGTCTTCACGGCGTGGAAAACATCCACCACGTTCTGCCTTTTTACCATCTCAACCACGATGCCGATGGCACAGAACATCCCGCTCCGGCCACCGCCATTTCTGTACACAAGGAAAAGAGCTGGATAAATGTCACTATGGCATAAGAGAGCATCCAAAACGCATTTATGTTCTTTCACTCTGTAAGCACGAGTGATTCGCGAGTCCCACAGTGAGACCAGGCTTTAGCAGTCTCCTTGCAGCTCCAGTGGGTTTGGCCTAAGGTGTTTGCTGTTTATGATCTTCCTCTGAACTACTTCTTTTGAAGTCTGCCCTTACAGCCCACCATGCCGCCCAGCTATGCTATAGTTTAATTTACATAGGCATTAGAAATAAAAAACTAAGTTGAACAGCAAGTACAACACTTTCCACTGAGTTCTGGAAAAAGACTAAATTAAATTATCCTATGGTATGAGGATTATCTAGCCAGAGTGATGCCAAGACATCACTGATTCAATATCTTGTTAACGACCTGAATGCTTCTGAACTATTTTAATCTTCATTTCAAAGAAATTAAGGTAGGTATTTCTTCTTATTAAGTTTAAATTAGCCAGAAGGTTCCACAGATAATGAAGAGGGGTGGACAGAAAGGGGCCACAACTTAATTCAGAACATTTAAAGAAAAGCCTTTTTTTTAAAAGTAAGGAGAAATGCATAATTAAATTTCTAAGTTTTAAACTTTGTATTTAAAGAAGGTAGGAGAGAGATTGGTCATTCTCTGCTTAGGGAGAAAAAGATGCCACCTCCCAAACAAGTTCCCATTTAAATACCAGGCTCAGATAAGCAGCCAGCGGTCATTTACCAACAATAGCTTTAGGATCACGTACTGTATTATAGAACTTTTCTCTGATTTCATATATCCAGTTTTCAGTCTAAAACTATCAAAATATGGTAGGTCTTCTGGAAAAAATACAACACAGGATATGCAAGAGATACACAAAAAATAACTATTTGGCACTCGACATAAAAGACTTCCTTACTGAAACTGCACAGAAGGAATTGATCTGCACACACTTTGTACCTGAAAAACATGCTGTTATGTACAGAAGGAGACAACACACACTATCACTGTTGTATCATGTCCAAATACTCGTTCCCATGGTACCTCGACCTGACACAGACAAATCCGAAAGCTGACCAAAAGCCAACCTACAGTAGCAGTGGTACTTTTTCATTTGTGTTTTGTTGTGGTGGCTTTTTTTTTTTTTTTTTAATAAAAGAAAAAAGGGCAAGTGCAAAAGAACATAGCCATAAGACTACTGCTTGAACTTCAAACAAGAACTAATTTATAAGCATTTCTTTGAAAAGCAGCAATTTGACTTTCTCCCAATTACTCACAGGCAATGGATGATGGTCCGGCCCTCCCCTTCTTCACATTCCTCTTGCCATTTTTCAACCTGGAGAATTAACTTCAAGAAGGATCTCTTGGAAGCTGGTACATCTCTGTGAGAAGCCCATCCCAAATACTGGAATTGCTGCACCATCAGATAGCCCTCTTGTGGCTGAGGGAAACCAAAGAGCTTTACGTCAATATAACACCTTTACATCTTGGTTTAGAAAACCAAAATATAAAACTCATGTGAAGCATGAGTGTTTATATTATGGACAGATTCCAACATGTATATACATTGCATGGTGGGGTCTCCACTAATTCATATCACAGAATCACAGAATCACAGAATAGTAGGGGTTGGAAGGGACCTCTGTGGGTCATCTAGTCCAACCCTCCTGC
>Ga0181612_154361_pt1 | contig 13443 bp, 10 predicted proteins | sample HoacroProtozoa21_FD_119630 | JGI IMG/M metagenome (GOLD analysis project Ga0181612, IMG submission 119630) | Hoatzin crop microbial communities from Cojedes, Venezuel. Combined Assembly of Gp0051906, Gp0051904, Gp0051908 | reverse complement strand
CGGCGCGTGCGTGGGGCCGTCGGCCCCGGCGGGGGGGTGGGCGGGGGCGGGGGGGGGGGAGGGCGCGGAGGGGCCGGGAGCGGGCCGTGAAGTCCGTACCGGGGCGGGCTGCGAAGCAGCGGCGCCGCCGGCCAGACGCTGTTCCAGCTGTTCGATGCGGGCTTCCAGAGAGGAAGGGTCTCCGCACAGTTCCGGCTCGCAGCATTTTATAAGACTCAGTTCCGTATCGGAACGGGTATTCACGGCGGTCCTGACGGACAGCTGCGCGTTCTGGATCTGATCCATCAGACGCACAAGATCCGCCACTGTGCACCGGGAAGCGAACTGCTCCAGGGTCGCGGCATCAAAAGCGCTGGTCAGAAGCTCCCGGCCGCTTTTGGGAGCCAGCTTTATATACAATACATCCCGTATCAGGGAAGAAAGTTCGGTGAGAAAGGCCGAAGGATCCTTGCCCTGCTGCCAGAGCTGATCGAACAGATCGACGGCGGCGGAGGCATCCTTTGCCAGAATGTGCTCCAGCATTTTCCCGGTGGACAGCTTTCCGGCCAGACCCATGGTCCGGTTGACGGATTCCACCGTGATGTGCTCTTCGCCGGCGCACTGGTCGAGAAGCGAGATGGCATCGCGCATTCCGCCTTCCGCCATGCGGGAGATCAGCTCCGCGGCCTCCGGCGCAAGATCCATCTTTTCCTCGGAGGCGATGTGCATGAGGTGGTCGGAGATCAGGGCGGAGGGGATCCTCTTGAAGGAGTATCTCTGGCACCGGGACAGGATCGTCGCGGGGACCTTGTTGAGCTCCGTGGTGGCGAGGATGAACATCAGATGCTCGGGGGGCTCTTCCAGGATCTTCAGCAGTGCGTTGAAGGCCGATCCCGAAAGCATGTGGACCTCGTCCACGATATAGATCCTTTTCTTCACGGAAGTGGGGGAGAACACCGCGTCCTCCCGGAGGTCGCGGACGTTGTCCACGCCGTTGTTGGAGGCAGCGTCCATTTCGACGACATCCATGATCTCGCCGCTTTCGATGCCCAGACAGGACGGACACTGACCGCAGGGATTGCCGTTGACGGGATGCTCGCAGTTGACGGCCTTGGCCAGGATCTTGGCGCAGGTGGTCTTGCCGGTGCCGCGGGTCCCGACGAAAAGATAGGCATGCGACAGCCTGCCGGACACGACCTGAGACTTCAGGGTGTCGGTGATATGCTGCTGTCCGACGACATCATCAAAAGTCTTCGGACGCCATTTTCGGTACAGTGCCTGATACAAGGTCTGATGCCTCCTTCATAAAAAAGGTGACTCTTGACAGGACTGCACACCCGGCGTCGAATAATGCAGTATGCCCGTTACGCCAGCAGCCGGCTCGGATCCGGCTACCTTGCGGCACACGAAAAGCACCGCTTAATGCTGCTCGGTTCCCCGCCTGACATGGTTCACGGGTTCCCGTTGCGCAAGACCGAATCGTCAACGCTGCTTACTGGTGTCAGACGACACATTGCACCTCCTAGACCGGGAATTCGCCCCTGCTGTAGCGGATTGCAGGTACAGGGCACCGCTAGCTCCCCGGTTAGTGCAGCCTTGTCAAAAGTCACTGCCATATTCTACACCATTTAGAAATATTTATCAACGTCCGCGGCAAATAATTTCCTTTGCCGCGGCACTAATTTACGGTTTATTAAAAAGTTTCGGAGTCTCTTTACAAATGGATTATTTATGATATAATATCTAAGCTCAAAGTTCATAAGGGCCTGTAGCTCAGCTGGGAGAGCGTTCGGTTCGCATCCGAGAGGTCGAGAGTTCAAGTCTCTTCAGGTCCACCAGAAAAGATCTTCCGTGTACGCGGAAGATCTTTTTTTCTTTTACGGTATTTTAATCATGCGCCGTTTGCATTATAATCGTTAGCGGACTTTATAAATACATTCATTGAAATAAAAGCGGAAAGGGGAACAGATCATTATGAAATTCACCTATGAACAGGAACGGACCCTGGTGGAACGGTTCATGACGAAATGCGGCATGCCGCAGGAGGATGCGGTGCTGCTGGGAAAGGTCATTGCCCATTCGGACTTTACCGGCGTCTATTCTCACGGCCTTTCGAGAGTGACCCGCTACATCAAGCAGTTCGGCTGCGGAGCCCTCAATCCCAATGCCGAATTTAAAACGGTGCTGGACGACAAGGCCTGCCTGGTCTTCGACTGCGACAACGGCTCCGGCATCGTCAGCGTCAACAAGGCCTACGACGCCACCCTTCTCAAAGCAAAGGAATACGGCATCGCCGTGGGCACCGGGCGGCGCAACGCCAACATCGGCTGCGGTTCCTACTACGGCTGGAGAGCGGCGGCGGACGACATGATCTGCATCCTCGTGTGCACCACTTATCAGTATACGGCACCCTACGGCGGCGCCGACAAGCTTCTGGGCACCAACCCCGTCGTGGTGGCGGTACCCTCCGGAGAAAACTATCCCATGATCCTGGACATCTCCACCACCAACGCGGCCTTCGGAAAGATCCAGGCCTATCAGCGGGAAGGAAAGACCATGCCGGAAGGCTGGGCAAACGACATCGACGGCCATCCCACCACGGATCCGGCCAAGGCTTATTCGCTGATCCCCATTTCCGGACACAAGGGCTCGGGCATGTCCATCATGATAGATATGCTCAGCAGCATGCTCAGCAGCGCCTGCTACGGGCACGATGTGGGACTGTTTTCAAAGCTCGAGCCGGAGAACACCGGTTTCTGCCTGATCCTCATCGATCCGGCCCGCTTCCTGCCGCTGGATCTGTTCAAGGCGCATGTGGACGACTATATCCGCACCATGAAGGAAAGCCGCAAGGCGGCCGGCGTCGAGGAGATCTACATGCCCGGCGAGATCGAGCAGAAGCTGTTCGAGAAAAATAAGGAGACCGGCATCGAGATCAGCGACGCCCTGGAAAAGGAACTGGCCGAACTCGGTCTCAGTCTCGGACTGCTGGAAGAGGGAGAAAGCCTATCGAAGCTCTGCGAATGAGAACTATGTTACATCCGCAAAAGAACTGTCAGATATTTGTCGAAATTTACTATTTTGCTTTTGCTGATCTCATGATATACTAAATTGACAAAGAATTGCCGGGTTTCCGCGAAAGGGACGGAAAAACGGCGGAGGGGAATTGCTTAATGCAGAACAAAAACGATATCAGGATCGCAAAGACCTATGCGGCCCTGATCAGCTCCTATGAGGAACTGATCAAGCAGAAGCCGTTCACCAGCGTTACGGTGGCCGAGCTGTGCCGCAGTGCGATGGTGAGCCGACAGTCTTTCTATTCGCATTTCGATGACGCCCATGAATTCGGAAAATTCTATCTGCGTCATCTCCGGGATGAGATCCATCTGAGGTACGGGGATACCCTGGAAGATTTCTATGCGGACGTCACGGATGCCTTCGCCTTTGCTTCGAAGTTTCTGACGGACAATCCGGAGATCATCGAAGCGGGACTGACGGAAGACAATCTGAAGACCTTTTTCGACGATCTGTCGGAACTGATCGTGGACGAGTGCGTACGGTACATCAACCGTCTCATCGATCTGGGGGTCGTGGAACCCATGAACACGGAACTGGTCATGAACTATCTGGCAAAGGGCGTCGTCACGGTGATCGGAGATACCTTCAAGCCCGGCCAGGAAGTGGACCTGGTGAGCATGATCGATCAGACGAGAGATCTGACGCTGGCCATCAGCAATACCCTGGTGGTGGAAAAGAAATGAACAAAAAAATGAAACCGGATCTTTCCGGTTTCATTTTTTTTTTTTTTGCGTTATTTGACTTTATTCGGCTGTTCCGCTCATCATGGAGCATGCATACTCGATAATCTCCGAAGTCTCCTTGAGATACTCCACCAGCTGGTCCGGATCATCCCGGAAGGCCGCCAGGTAGGGATCGTCAACGGTCTCGTATTTTGTCAGTTCCGCATGGAGCTGCTCATAGACGCTGTATACGTAATAGTCTCCGTTGGGTTTCTGCAGCACGGTCTTGCCGGCTTTCAGGCTGCGCCCGTAGTAGATCATGGACATGATGTACGGCATCTTGTCCACACCGACTTTTTCGACGGCGCGGTAGAATTCACGTAGCTGCTTGATCTGTTCACGGGCGGATTCGAATCCCACTTTGCCGTGCTCCTGGTACCATTTCCAGAACAGTTTGCGGAAAACCTTGGCAGGCTCGATGGCTTCTTGGAATTTGAGTAATATCTCTTTCTGTTCAGTCGTTATTTCCATGAAATGACCCTCTCTCTTTAATCTTATGTGTCTATAGAATAGCACATTATCGCAAAATAGTACAATAGAAGATTTTTTTAACAAAGTCATTATGCACAAAAGGATTTAATGGCGCTGTAATTCGCCGGAAATTACGGTGTTTCAGGTTGCAGAAAAGCGCAGAAACTATATAATGTGAGTGAACACAGACGGCGGGAGATGCCGTAACCGATAAACGAAAAAGGAGCCTTTTTGATATGAAAATCGTAGTACTGGACGGATACACGGAAAACCCCGGAGATCTCAGCTGGGACGAACTGAAACAGTTCGGGGAGCTGACGGTTTATGACCGCACGCAGGAGACCGACGAGGCGGTCATCGAGCGCATCGGAGATGCGGAGGTCGCCGTGGTCAACAAGATCCGGGTCAGCCGAAAAGCCATCGAGGCATGCGAAAACCTCAGACTCATCACGGTGCTGGCCACCGGATACAACAGCATCGATACGAAAGCGGCCGCAGAGCACGGCGTCACGGTCTGCAATATCCCGTCCTACGGCACGGCGGCCGTGGGGGAATTTGCCATGTCCCTGCTGCTGGAGATCTGCCATCACGTGGGAGAGCACAGCAGGTCGGTGCATGACGGAAACTGGGAAAACTGCCCGGACTGGTGCTACTGGGATTATCCGCTGATCGATCTGGAAGGGAAGACCATGGGCATCCTGGGCTTCGGCCGGATCGGAAGGACCACCGGAAAACTGGCCAGGGCCTTCGGCATGAAGGTACTGGCGTCGGGATCGAGACCCTGCGAGGAAGGCCTTGAGATTGCGGAGTATGTGGATCTGGATACCCTGCTGGCGGAATCGGATGTCATCGCTCTGCACTGCCCGCTGCTGCCGGATACGGAGAACGTCATCTGCAAAGAGAACATCGCCAAGATGAAAGACGGCGTCATCCTCATCAACAACTCCCGCGGCGGACTGGTGGTGGAGCAGGATCTGGCGGACGCTCTCAATTCCGGCAAGGTGTATGCGGCCGGTCTCGATGTGGTGTCCACGGAGCCAGTCCGCGGCGACAATCCGCTGCTGAAGGCGAAAAACTGCATCATCACGCCCCACATCTCCTGGGCTTCCAAAGCCTGCAGAGAGCGGATCATGACGATGACGGCGGAAAACATCTCCGCGTGGCTTGACGGAGAACCCATCCACGTGGTCAGCTGAAACAGAAAACAGCGAAAGAAAATTCCCGGAACTTCGGAGAAAACCGAAATTCCGGGATTTTTTGTTTCCTGAACCGGACTCAGCCCCACATGGCCGAGAGCATGGGAATGATCTGTTTTTTTCGGGACATGACGCCCGGAAGAAAACAGGTGTTGTCTTTGGCCTGACAGGAGAAGGCCTGGTTGATGGTGTCCTCGTCGCCCAGGAAGATCAGCTGAGTGCCTTCCTTGAGCACGTCCGTGAGCATCAGGAGAATGAAGTCGTAGCTCTTGCGCTCCTTGGCTTTCGCCATCTCCTCGAGAAATTCCTCTTTTCTTGCCAGAATATCGTCGGAATCCAGACAGGTGAGCTGGCCGACGCCCAGCTCGTGACCCGCGATGTGGAAGTCCTTGAAATCCGTAAACAGGATGTCGCTGACGGCACGGGTGGAGTTGCTGCTGGAGGAGAAGACCAGTTTCCCCAGATCATCCAGGGAGACGTTGGCGATCTTGGCCATCCGCTCGGCGATATGCCGATCCCGCTCCGTGGCGGTGGGAGATTTGAACATGACGGTATCGGAGATGATAGCGCAGGCGAGAAGTCCCGCCATCTTTTCGCTGGGCATCAGACCCTTGTCCTGATACATGCCCGCCACGATGGTGGCGGTGCTGCCCACCGGCTCGTTTCTCACAAAGACCGGGTTCGAGGTCTGGATATCCGCCAGACGGTGGTGATCGATGATCCCCAGCAGCTCGGCCTGCTCGAGGCCCGGAACGGTCTGGGACTGCTCGTTGTGATCCACCAGGACCACGCGCTTTCTGCGGGGACGAAGCAGATGGACGCGGGAGAGCGTTCCCACCACATGATCCTCATCGTCCAGGATCGGGAAGGAGCGGAAACGGTTCGAAAGAACGACCTCGCGTACGTCGTCGATGTAATCGTCCAGATGGACGCTGATGATATCCTCGTGCTTGCAGATCCGGGAGATGGGGGTCGCCTGGAAGATCTTGCGCACCACGCGGTAGGCGTCCAGCGGGGTGGACAGGATCACGGTGGTGGAGGTCTCCTTGCGGAACTCATCGGGAATCTCTGCCTGACAGACGATGATGCATTTGACGCCGAGCTCCAGACCCCGGCGAATCATATCCGGCTGGTCGCCGCAGATGATGATGCTGTCGCGGTTGTCGAACAGCAGATTCGTGACACTCTGGGGCTGGGCGATGATCACCTCACCGGAAACGGAGACCACGTAGTCCTCTCCGCCTTCGTTCATGATCTTTCCTTCCAGCGCACCCACCAGATTGAACAGCGGCACTTCGTCGATCCGGGGATCGTCGATGGAGCGCATGTCGAATCCGGCCACATCGCCGGGAGAGAGCATGCCGTACAGGGTTCCGTCGGAATTGATCACCGGGATCACCTTGGTGTTGGCGTCGTTCTGAAGATGCTGCCAGGCGGAATTGACGGTGACGCCCTTGTTCATGCAGGGCGGCGTGTCGAAGTCCAGATCTCGGATCTGAGTCCGGACGTTCCGGATCAGCGCGGGAGGCTCGTAGCCGAAGTGATCCAGAATGGCGTGAGTCTCGTCGCTGACGGGACCGAGGCGCGCGGCTACGTAATCGTTGCTGCCCAGAGCCCGGTGCAGGGCGGCATAGGCCATGGCCGATACGATGGAATCGGTATCGGGGTTTTTATGTCCTGTAACATAAATGGGATCCATAGATGTGTTTCCTTTCTTGTTCGGGTCGTTAATAGTCGGTAAACTCCTCCGGGGTGCGGAGAATGAAATGATTCTTCTTAAAGTCGATGAGACCTTCCTCTTTCATCTTGCCCAGCTCTTTGGATAAGGCGCTGCGGTCCACGCTGAGAAAGTCCGCCAGCTGCTGGCGGTCATAGCTGATATAGAAGTCGGTACTGTGATTCTGCGCCGATTCGAAGGAAAGAAACGACAGCAGACGACCCCGTATGGATTTGGAGGACGTGTTGAAGATCCTCCGGGACAGAGCCAGATTTTTCCTCAGGGAGATAGCCAGAAGATTTCGTACGATCAGGGAAGTGTGCGCAAACTCTTCCGTGGGGGAGGCGAGCATCTTCCGGACGTTGATAAACAGGATCTCGGAATCCTCCCGGGCGTAGACGCTGACCATGGAAGGCTGGTCCTTTACGGCCGCATAGGTCTCCGCGAAGATCTCTCCTGGACCGAAGACGGAAAGAACGCTCTTGTTTCCCCATACATCGTCGTTTTCCACGGAAACGCTTCCGCGAAGCACGATGCCCAGGGAGTCGATGATGTCTCCGGCGTTATAGATGGTCATGTTCTTCTTGAATGAACGCAACCGGTGATCGAGATGTTCCAGGATCTCCGGAATCTCTTCGGGCGCGGCCCCTCTGAACAGCGGGGTCTGAGACAGAAAATTATAGTCCATAAAATCTCCTTACGTTGTCATGACAACATACTATCTTAGATAAATTTAGTATAGTGTGATCGTAAAGTCAAGGAAGAAATAAGGAAGAAATAAGCAAAAAAGACGTTCCGGAGGTTTAAATCATGGTAAGACAGATAATTAAGATCGACGAAGATAAATGCAACGGCTGCGGGGCCTGTGCCTCGGCCTGCAACGAAGGAGCCATCGAGATCGTAAACGGGAAGGCAAAACTCATCCGTGACGATTACTGCGACGGCCTGGGCAACTGCCTGCCCAACTGCCCCACCAACGCCATCAGCTTCGAAGAGCGCGAGGCGGCGGAATACGACGAAGAGGCGGTGAAAGTTCATATGGAGAAAAGAGAAGAGGAGAAGAAGGCCGAAGAGGCGAAAAAAGAGGAGAAGCCTCATATGTGCCCCGGAAGCATGGCAAAGTCCATCCGGAGAGCCGAAAGTGAAGCATCCGACGGGGCCGCTCCCGCAAGGATGACCTCGCAGCTGGCCCAGTGGCCCTGCCAGATCAAGCTGGTCCCGGAAAACGCCCCTTACTTTAACGGAGCCAATCTTCTCATCGCCGCGGACTGCACGGCCTATGCCTACGCCAATATCCATCAGGATTTCATGAGAAACCGTGTCACTCTGATCGGCTGCCCGAAGCTGGATGCGGTGGATTATGCCTATAAGCTGACGGATATCATCGCGAAAAACGACATCAAGAGCGTCACTGTGCTGCGCATGGAAGTTCCGTGCTGCGGCGGCATGGAGCGTGCTGTAAAGCAGGCGCTTCAGAACAGCGGAAAATTCATCCCCTGGCGCGTCGTCACCATCAGCAGCGACGGACGGATCCTCAGCGACTGATTGAAACATACGGTACACAGATAAAAAGAGAGGAAGCATTGAAAAATGCTTCCTCTCGTATTTTTCTTAAGATTCAGGCCTCGTCGATGATGCGCTGGATGACCTTCCGGAAACGGTCCTTGTCGTAGATTACCGGAACGGGATAGACGGGGTTTGCTTCCGCGGAGGCCCACTTGATGATCTGGGGGATGTCCTCCTGACGGATGAAATCGAATCCCGTGGGAATGTCCATTCGCTCATTCATGGCGCGGATCTCGGCGATGAAGGCCTTGGCCTTCTCTTCTTCCGTGCCGTCGGTCTTTGTACCCGTCAGTTCCGCCAGATGCGCAAGCTTCGGATAGACTGCCTCGCCGTAGTCTTCCAGTACGATGGGCAGGATCACGGCATTGGCCAGCCCGTGAGGGGTGTTGTACAGGCCGCCCAGCGTGTGGGCGATGGCATGAACGTTGCCGACGCCGGCACGGGTAAAGGCAAAGCCGGCCTTGTAGGCGGCGATCATCATTTCGCTGCGGGCTTCCATGTCGTCCCCGTTATTGTAGGCGCGCTCTAGGTATTTGAAAATGCCCACCACCGCCTCTTCGGCAAGACGGAGGCTCTCTTTGGTGTTGTAGCTCCAGCAGATATAGGCTTCCACTGCGTGGGTCAGGGCATCCATGCCGGTGGTGGAGGTGACGTGCTTGGGAAGATTTCTTGTCATCTCGGGATCGAGCACTGCGTAGCGCGGAACCACGAACAGATCCATGATGGCGTATTTGTGATGGGTCTCATCGTCGGTGATTACCGCGGCGATAGTGGTCTCGGAACCGGTGCCTGCCGTGGTGGGAACGGCGATGAAGGTGGGAAGCCGGTGATGGACCTTAAAGAGACCTGCCATGTCGCCGACCTGCCTGTTGGGACGGGCTACTCTGACGGCTGCGGCCTTGGCCGCGTCCATGGGAGATCCTCCGCCGATGGCGATGAATCCTTCGCAGTCGGTCATGAGATATTTCAGGTAGATCCGGTTGACGATGCTCACGGTGGGGTTGGCCTTGACCTCGGAGAAGATCTCATAGGGGATGCCGGCCTTGTCCAGCTGATCGGTGACCATCGGAGCCAGTTTCTTGGCTACGGTGGGTCCGGTCACGATCATGACCTTGTTTACGTTTTTCTTTTTGAGGAGCTTCGGGATCTCCTTGACGCTGTCGGTGCCCGAGACCAGGATCGGCTTGCGCCAGTAGAGGAAGCGTGCGCCGATGTTGACAGCGGACTGGAAGGTCCTGCAGTATCCTTTCTCAATGATGCCCATAATACTCTTACCCATCCTTTTCCTTTATTTATGCTTTATAGATTTCTGATCTGATTCTGGAGCAGCTTGCCCACAGTGTCCGCCATCTGGTCGATGGACCGGATCCGGGCAAAGTCCTGGCCGTAGACCAGTTTTGCCGAGGCCACGTCCTCATCCTCTCCTGTGAAGACACAGATGACGCTGATGCGGTCGGCCCGGGCGCGGCGTACTTCTGTCGCCACATCCTGCAGTCCGGCCTGATCCTCATAGGGGATCTGCTCCCGCTGCCCGTTGCCGGGGATCTGGACCACATCGTTGGGCTTTACGTCCGATAATATTATAAGGATTTTGTGGTCATATGTCGAGTGGTTCATCAGATGATGAGCCGCCCGGATAGCCAGCCCGTCCCGGTTGCATCCGTTGGAGACGTAGTCGAAGATCCGGTCGTTGCGGTTCGGTTCGTTGTAGTCGTTGAAAATGTGCAGGATCGTATAGCCCGTCATGGAGCAGAAGGACATGACCCGGTAGGGGATGCCGCATCGCTTCAGACTCTCGGCAATCAGATAGCCCTGGGTGGAGACAATCTCCTGACGGCTCTTCTGCGAGGTGGAGGCATCCAGCAGGATGTCCACGCTAAGGTCTCCGGTGCTGTCCTGCTCGGTCTTTTCGAAGATGCGGTGCTCGTTGGTGTAAAGGGCCTGCCAGACAAACTTTCCCTTCAGCTTTCCGGTGTCTGCGCGCACCGGTGACGGGGTCAGATGCAGCAGGACGGAATTCTGGATCTTGGAGGTGAGCCGGGCGATGGCGATCCGGTTGCGGACCTTGTCCGCTTCATAGTATTCCCGGTTCTTTACGACCTGGGCGGCTTCCCGCTGCTTCTGCAGCGCTTCAAAGCCGTTTTCGATTTTTTCCGCCGATACTTCACCCTTCGTGATCAGGAGATGGCAGTTCTGATGATTGCCGGTGCAGACCTGGCGCTCCAGGGCGCGGCGCTGCTCGGAGGAATAGAGATCCTTTCCGAATTTGCCCTGCATGAAATCATACAGCTCCTCATCCGTCATCTTGGTCAGCGGCATATGGAAATCCCGGTCCTGACCGGCCGCGGAGCCGCCGTAGATGTTTTTCGGATGGTCGGCAAAGCCGAGACCGAAGCGGCGGTACCGCTTTTTGGTGCCGCTGGAAGACCGCTTTCCCATGAGGAAGTCCTTCAGGTGGAATTCCTTTTTCTTTCTTTTATGGTATTCCGTATTGATCTGAAACCACTGCATGAACAGTTCCCCGGCCTTTTCTACGATCTGGTCGGTATCGAGATCCGGTGAGAATTCCAGATCGTCCAGCAGCTTCCGGTCATATCCGTTCATGCGCACGTCGTTTCCCAGAACCCGGTTGTAGTGTGCCCATTCGAGATTTGACAGCAGGTCGTCCTGCGTCACCGGGGAAATGGAGGAGACAATCTTCTCGGCATAGTCTCTTCGCAGATCCTTCAGGGCCGGACGTTCGCCGACTTCCTTCAAATAGACGCAGTTTTCCAGCCCCAACCACAGAAGTCCCTCGTAGGTATCGGAATCTTCGTAATCCTGAAAGGAGAGAAATACGGGCTCGAGCTTCGAATAATCGTAATGACGGCGGACCGCACCGACGATGGTGTTCCAGTAGAGGTCGGCCTGACCCTGATCATCATAGACTTTGAAGTCCGGCTGAAAACCGTAATCCCTCGCGGCGTTCCAGATGATGTTGACGGCGCGCCGTTTCTGAAAGTCGGTGACTTCTTTCATTTCTCGAACAGATCCTCCCGGGTAAGGGAAGCGGAGATCCTGGCGGAGATCAGATCGGAGACCAGCTGACGCTCGAACTCATCGAAGGATTTGTTGACGATGCCCATCTCGAGGGCCTGCCCCGTGGTCAGTCCGTTCTGCACCAGTTCCAGGGACGCCAGCAGACCGCGCAGGTCCAGAGCCTTGGTGGAGATCTCGGAGCTTTCGCATTTGCTGCGCAGCTCCTGGAAGAGACTGGCGTACTGTTCAATGTATTCCTGCTTCATGCCGGGGAAATGCTTTGTCAGAAGCTTCTCCAGCTCCTTTTCGCCGATGACCGGCATGTTGATGACCATGAAACGGGAGGCCAGCGCTTCGTTGAGTTCACGGGTGCCGGCATAGCCGTAGTTCATGGTGGCGATAAAGCGGGTGCTGGGCGCCAGGGTGATCCGGCTGTAGCCCGGCACGTCGATGACCCGGCGGAAGTCCAGCGTGGCGTGCAGGACTGCCAGAGATTCGTTCTTGGCCATGTTGATCTCATCGAGAACGCCGAAGCCGCCGGCTTCGGCACACTGGGAGATGGGACCCTTGCGGAAGGAGACTTCTCCATTTGAAAAGGTGTCGGTGCCGATAAGAGACGAGGCATCCGTGTTCAGGTAAAAGGAGATGTCCCACAGGGGACGGCCGAACACGCAGGCGAGATTCTCTGCCAGCACGTTCTTGCCGGTGGCTTTGGGGCCCACCAGTAGCACATTCTCTCCCGCCAGCAGAGCGGTCAGTGCCTGTTCCCAGACCTCGCTTCCGTAGTAGCGGTATTTCGGATCCGGGACACGGGAAGCATGTTCTTCGCCGGCCGGATACTGCGCTCTGAATTCACGGATCCTGTCGAGGATCTCCTCGGAGATCCCTTCGCTCTTTAAAAAATCCAGCATGGTAATTACCTCGGATAGTAATAGTATTAAAAATGCAGGACTATTATACGACGAACCGCGGCAAAATCAAAGGGGGAGCGGAAAAACGGGATTCACAAGCCCGAGGGTCGGATGTATAATGAGTGAAAAATCAAATTCGATTCGGGAGTGAAATAAGCATGAGAACGGTTTCGGCCGAAGAGATCAGAAAGAATATCGCAAAGCTGTGTATTCAGGCAAACCGGCAGCTGCCGGAAGATGTGGTGAACGCAATTGCCCGCGCCAGACAGGAAGAACCCTGGCCCGGGGCGAAAACGACGCTGGAGATCCTGGAAAAGAACATGGCACTGGCAAAGGAAAAAGAACTTCCGGTCTGCCAGGACACCGGCATGGCCTGCGTGTTTCTGGAGCTGGGTCAGGATATGCATATCGAAGGAGACCTGACCGAAGCGGTGAATGCCGGCGTGCACGACGGATATGTGGACGGCTATCTTCGAAAGAGCGTCGTATGTGATCCGCTTCGCCGCACCAACACCGAAGACAATACACCGGCTTCGCTGACCGTTCATATCGTGCCGGGGGACAAACTGAAGATCACGGTAGCCCCAAAGGGCTTCGGCAGTGAGAATATGAGCCGGCTTGCCATGCTCAAACCCGCGGACGGCATTGAAGGAGTGAAAAATTTCGTCCTGGAGACGGTGAAGATCGCGGGACCCAATCCCTGTCCGCCGGTCATTCTCGGCGTCGGCATCGGCGGAACTTTCGACAAGGTCGCGGCGCTGGCCAAGCAGGCGCTGTTGCGTCCG
>Ga0181612_145411_pt1 | contig 13443 bp, 6 predicted proteins | sample HoacroProtozoa21_FD_119630 | JGI IMG/M metagenome (GOLD analysis project Ga0181612, IMG submission 119630) | Hoatzin crop microbial communities from Cojedes, Venezuel. Combined Assembly of Gp0051906, Gp0051904, Gp0051908 | reverse complement strand
TATTATAGGCAGGGAGTGAACAGTTTTAAAAACATTGTATCTGTTTGCTTATAAAAGGAAATGAGCTTCTCACCTGTTGCAATGTAATACAACAAACCGAGAAAGTTGGCTGTGTTAAAACAACACAAGGAGAGACCTAAGTTAAACTTTATTGATTCTTACTGGGCTATAACAAGGTTAAGATGATTATTGTTAGCTTTCTCTCACAAGTCTGGCTTTCCTACTAGTAGGGACCTTTGACTTCTCTTTTCATGAATGCAGTTTGATGCCACCCTCATTGGGGGGTACCTTTCATAGCAGGAGTGGTACTCTGAAGTGTTGCTGGCTGTGCAGCAGCACACAGAATATAGCTGTCCAACAACAGAAGTCTGCTGGTTAGTCATGGCTTCCTTCGTGTTTTAAATAGTCTTTGATGCTTCCAGTTGAATGTTTGCTAATTGATTCCATAGGCTGGTACAAGTAGCTTGATGGCTTGAATAAATCTGTGTGTGTCTGGCATATGCCTCCTTGCGATGGTTGGACTATTCTGGTTTGCAGTTAGCCTTTTGAATGCCAATACTACATATACAGCTGTCTGAATGTCCCGTTAAGTTTAAGATGGACTTTAAGCAGCCTCCCCCTCCCTCTCCCTTCCTCTGAGCTTGTGGGTGGTGTTAGTCTGATTCCAGGTTTGTTTGCGTTCTCGAGCAAGTAGCTCTGGAGAAGTCCTCCAGAGCAAGTCAAGAGATCTGCTCTCAATATTTTGTCATGTATAATAAACTTGCTTTTGAGGACGCAGAGTTCACAGACACTATAGTTCCATAAAATCTAACTGAAGAATACTTCCTTTTTTTGGTAATTGGTGTCTGGTTTAATTTGCTAGGGTTTTTTGGTTTTTTTTAGTAAAATTTTAGAAATATATGAGTACTAATCCTCCTAGTAAAACAAGAGACTGAGAAAATTCACATATGTAATTTTGAATATTTGAATTTTTCTGCATTGGTGGAAAGGAATACCAAATAAATTATTAAAGTAATATTTACACTTACATTGCTGACAATTTTTTCATTAAAAAAAACAAGTTGGCTTTTTGTGTTATAGGGTTGCTGGGACATTGCTAGAGGGATCGGGATATAACAGCAGAGATTTTGGTAAAAAAAAAAAAAAAGAAACTTGCCCTGGAATACTGGCAGAGGACTTGTGCTTGAAATCCATTTGACTTTCCAAATATTATGAGGGGGCAGATTCATTTTTCACATTGTGATACCTGCATTTCCATGCAGTTGTCCACATAATTAAATTGTTTTGATACATGAAAGTAAATTAGGTTTTTTTTAAAGCGAGACTTAACTTTCTTAGGTTATTGCAGGAAAAATGAGTTTCTGTGGAACACTGCCTGCATCAAGCACTTAAAGGTAACTCTGAAAGCAAAAACATTTGTAGCTGTTGTTTTCCCTGAAAATGAGCTAAATGTCATTCCTGTCTGAACACACTTAAGAAGGGCAATCTTCTCTACATAAGACTCATACAGTTGAAAGTGTTTCTTCAGCCCAGCTACCTTATGAATCTTCTCTGTACACCAGTTCAAGAGCGATCTAGATGTGCTTTGCGTCCTTTGGACAATTGCAAAATGATAGCTGTATGTTCATATCTTCATGGTAGCTGTCAAATTGTGTACTTGATTAAAAGCAAATACTGGTCAAATCACAATGTTGGTCAAAGGTCTCTCAACATTAAGTTCTAATTCTGGCACAGTTTTATTGTGACTGGAGCTCAAGTGACCCAGGAAGCTGCATCTGATAAACTTGCATCAGCTGTGTGACATTTTAGTAGTAAATGCAAGGAGAAGTATGGTTTCTGTTACCCAGAGATGCAGACAAGCTATTTGTCTTGTCAAGTATGTTAATGAAGTTACCTGTACGTTTTATAGTGCGCACAAGCTGAACTTTCAGTTGTTGAAATGTTAAGATGGATTTTTTGTTTTTTAAACATCATACACTCTGAGTTTGTTAAGGAGTAAATTTGCCTGTAAAAGTGCAACTGGCTTCAGATTATTTTTATCACCATAGGTATTTTTTGTCTTGGCTGCAAACTGTCATGCTTACTCCATGTGTTAGTTAGGCCTTGCTTTCCATCTTAGGTAACCTTGACAACTAATGTAGTTTTTCTGGAGAAAGTAGTTCAGTGTCTTCAAATAACTCAAATTAGCTGTCATTAAACATGATTGTTGATGATTGTCTTTATGGAAAACTTTAAAATATTGCATGAAAGGAGAAAAATGAAATTATTGAACGTAGCCTATGTTATCTTTGTACCAGCTTTGCTTAATTTTCAGTGCATTAGTGAGTAAAAGGGGTCTTGCAAAGTCTTTTCCAAGTCCTAATGATTCAGTGTGGGCACACCGATGACTTGAAAAGTGTATTTTTCTCATCACTTACGTTCTGCATCTCAGTGCTATAAAATAAACAGATTACCTAAAGGGTATATAGTGGGTCACTAGCTAACATCAAAAAGTAACATTCTTTATTAGCCTAAAGCAAGTTTACAAGTAGTTTATATTTGAGTAAATAGTATGTAACCAAAGAGTTTAAAAAGCCTTTAGTTGGAAGGTCACGGTAGCTTTTAGTGTTTTCTTTGATCAAAGTCGGGAGTTTTTTCCTGCTGACATGGTGACCTTTGCAAGGTGTGTTTCTTTATTCCCCCTGCTCTCCCTGTGTGCCCTTCAAAAAAAAAAACCACAAAAGAAAAGCAAAGCTGAGGTTATTGCAGGTACCGCTTGGTTGACAGAAGCCTGCTGTGAGACATAAGTAACTTAAGCTGCTGCCATAGCTGTTTTAAAAGCCAACTTAGTAAGAAGTTACTAATTAGCAGTTATGAAGGTGTGCTTTCAGTTTCTGACATGAAGCAAATGTTGATGTTTCTAGTGTTATTGCAGATTTGTCATAAATGTGTGTTTAGGAGAACTGCTTGAAGTTCTAAAACTATCACCATAAAACAGTCTGAAATGGGGGAGCCTGCCTGGGAAGCTGCCTCTCCACGATGTCTCAGCTAAGCTTCAAAACAGAGTATTTGTTATGCTGCAGTTTCCTGATCACCTGCAAAGTTTCCAGGAATGATTTTAACCCGGCCCAAGTTTCTGCCCTGAGCCATGTTTCTCTAGCAAGCATGGTCTGTGATGGCTCTGTGGACAGTGAGGGTTCCGTCGACGCTCTCAAGAGCCCTGGGAAGGTGGGCAGTGGTCGGGCACGGGGCTTAAATCAGGTTGTGCTGCATTGCATGCCGGAGCAATTGCCCTTGGGGAGATGGTTCACAGCAGCTTCAAAAATTTCTCTGCTCAAGGGGCTGTTCACGTGCGCAGTCACTCTGCCAGCTGGAAAAAGGGACGGGCAGTTGTAGTTAACAGTCAGACTTGAGAGGAGTCTTTGACAGCTGCTTTTGCTGAACCATGGCTGAGTGACAGTGGAGATGTGGGAGCCAGAGGGTGAGCTGGATGACCCAAGAGGTGCCTTCTGGTCTGGTGTATTTTTTTTCCTCTGTGATTTTCTGTTTTCCTGCTGCTCCCACTGCTCTGCTGCCTTCAGGCCGCATCAGCCATGCCGCCTTCGCATTTGCTTGACACAGGCAGGAAACGAAGGTTTTCTAATGAATAATAGGAAGAGGACAGAGCTGGGGCAAAGAAGTAATCCATGCAGAAAGGCTTTGGTCGCCCTCCCCCCCCACCTTTCCGTTTCAAAAGGTAGGCAGGAAAAGGTGATATTTTCTGATAGAATTCATAGTAATTATAAAGTAGGGCAGTCCTCACAATACACAAGAACACCTGATATCCCCACCTGTAATACCTGATCACCGTTCAGAAAATGGAAATAAATTATTTTTAAGTCATACAGTCATCACATGTAATGAATTATATTAATATGAATATTAGTGTGCAGCAGTAAAACAGTTTATTTTAAAGCCTAACAGTAAATGTTTTTCTTTTGAAACTGGGAAGAAAATGGACTTTGTCCAAAAGATATTTGTAATTGTGGTATATACAGGCTTTAGAAAAATGAAACATTGTAAGTACATGTAAGGAAGACTTAATTACGTTCTTTGCAGCTGTGACTTAAAAAGTTGGATGTAATTGGAGTCCGGTTTGTTAATGATGTGGATATTTGAAAATCAACCAACAGTTGGTATAAATGATCAAAACATAGGAAAAGCAGTACACTTTGTGCAAAACTGGATGTGCCTGTGGGCAGGTAAGGTGTGCTCTGCCACTCCTGGGTTTCAGTGAGTGCACATAGGCTTGCCATGTATTGGCATTCATCTATAAAGCAGGGTTGTGTTTCTAAGATTAAACTACACAAAAACTTACTTAACACAACTGATTGTGGTATGTGCTTAGGCACCACGTGTGTGTTTTTACTCAGACTGACCCTCCTGCTGCTTGGTACCCATTCATCTGGATTCCCTGTGCTGCCCCTAGGAGAGGTGACCCCAGTGTGAGTATTTCTGCTTTTGCTGAAGAGCAGGGTCTCTGATTCCTTCCCTGTTTGCTGCTCAGCTCTTCAGCCTGGTCTGCAGAAAGCGTAGTAATTGTTTAAAATTAGCTTTCTTCTCCCACAAGATTGTCTTAAAGCTATTTCCTTAGTAGCATTTATCATCTCTGCTTTTTCTTCTAGATGATAGACAAGACAGACTATACTGCTGCTCCGTATGGCTGCTCTCTGGGGAGTGGGAGAGGACGGGGAGCTGCATGGGCTTTTTCGGTTGTTTTTTAAAGTAACTGTCTGCTATCTAAACAAAAAATTTCTTATCATCCCTTCCTGTTGCATTATGTGGCTTGTCACTTGTGATCCCGTGCTGGGAAAAAGTCTGTTGTGACTGAGGCTTGTCAAGTGCCTTGTCAGTAGCTTCTCTGGGAAGCGGGAGGGCTGCTGTGACCGCATCTCCAACCCGGACCCATGCGCGTTCCTGTGCTGGCTTTGGGGCCATAGGCGCGTTCCTCGAGTGCAAAGCCCTGAGATAATGTACCAGAATCCTTTGTGCAGAGATCCTGTAGCCTTGTTCCCTCTTTTCTTTCCTTGGTCAATGAGCGATTGAGACAATCGATAGCTGGCAAATGTCTTCGACTGCGATTCCCTTCAGTAGCGTAAAGTAGAAAAGTACCTTCTGTCATTTGCTGCTCCTGCTGTCCCTGTTGGCTTTGACTCTTTTTCTCGGAATTTGAGGATTTGCGGGGCTCAGTTGCTGCTCGTTTGTAGTTTGCTACGTCCCCAGTTAAGCCCTGCATTGGCCCAGGTTTTGACTGTCTTTCAATCAAGAAAGCTGCTTCTTCCATGAGCTGGTACTTTGGTTTCAAGCTGCCCCTGTGTGAGTCAACAGGGCTTGTCTCTGGAAAGCTGGTTTAGTACTTCATCTCCTTGCTTCTTCATGGGAGGCTCTGCTACTTCATATCCAACTTCTTCATGGAGAAAACTAATTTTATAAACAGTAAGCTTTTATCTGGGGAAAAGAAGGAATTTATTTATTTTGGGTAACAAAGAAGTGACCAGTTTATAAGAAAATAGTGAAGTCTGTTCCTTTCCTTAGGATGTGCGTGGGTGTCCAGATGATAGAATGGAAATCTCGACTCATATTTGATAAACGTGTGTGTGGATTGATTATGTGGGCAAAAATAGAATTTGAGTATAAATAGGCAAAGTATAGTTGAGTATAAATAGGCAAATGTAATTTGTCTGTTGTTTTGGAGCTGTTTCTTGGTGGATGTTTGTAGTAGTTTCATACTCTTTGAGTTAACCCTAGTGTCACTAGCCCTGCCAGTGTTGCTATTGCAGTTTTATCTTTCAGTGTATGGATTATTTTCGTAACCAAATCTGAAAGGAGCATTACTATGGTACATGTGGTTTTTTTCCTTTCCATGGTTACCAATCCAAGCACATCTGTTCTGTTGGCCGTGTTTTTTTTTTTCTCCCCCTCAGTTTATACACACAAGATGAAACAGTTTGACACCAGAACTACAGGACTACTTACTTATTTAAAAAACAACATGGCATGTCATTATTTGTTCTTATTTTATTCTGCTGATTTCCAAGATTTCCCCCCCAAAAAAAGAAATTAAAAATAACTTCCAGTCCAGAATTGTGATTATCCAGTGACATTTTTGTATTTCTCTTCTTACAGAAATTTCTTTAGCCAAAGTATATTTGTTAATTTTTAATCTCTAGCTTTCTATGCCATCTTGCCTTCTAGATACTATGATCAAATCTTAAACAGAAGTAATAAATCATACATAGATTGCCCAAAAAGTGGTAAACAAAAAGAGGCAGCTTTACAAGGTTCCCCTCCATAGTTTGGCTCAGAGTTACAATTAAATCTTTCAAAATAAATATTCAAAAAATCAGTTTACGTGATACAAATTTGTATTTCCCATTCAGGAAACTCAGTTCCTAGCATATTATCTGCAAAGTAGAGGATATACTTCCAAGTTCACTGTTTAAAAAAAGCTACACATTTGTTAGCTTTAGGCACTTCCACTGTATTTATGCTTAGTTGTCAATTTAAGGATGTTAAAGAATGCCAATATCAAGAATCACCAATTTTATTCGGAGGAAACAGTTCAGTCTTCCTTTCCTGTCATCATTAGCTAGTCAATTTATTTGAGAAGGGGCAAAATGGTCCTTATTAATTCGGTCAGTGCTCAGGGTCATGCTTGTCAGCTGAATAAACATGAAAAAGAAAGTAGATGTTTTATCTCCTAGTGGCTTTTCTTGGAGTTTGAGAGGGGATGCTGCACTACTCATTCCAGAGCAAAGTAGGTCATCTCTCCTGAAGTATCTTTTTCCCTACAACTCCCATATTACTAACAAATCACGTACCTGCAAATTGAAACTGGATTTCCTATTAGTGTGCAAAAAGCTTAAGTCTGCAAAAATAAAATAAGCTCTACCTTCTGAATTTGTCTTGTAATCGGGTACCACTGTTCCAGTTAATGAAAAGTTAAAATACTTCAAAGTGGTAAATTCCTATGGCTCTTTAAATCTGATCTCACTTGCAGAAGTAAGTAAACCAAGAGATCAAAGAGAACTGTTGTACATTGATCTTTCTTTCTGAGGCTCTGCTTTTATAAATCCATAATGTTATGGAATGGCAAATGCAAAGCAAAATGTATCCCCTAGATGCACATTAGCTTCCATTGTGCTAGTAACAGCGGTTCGAAACCTGTTCTCTCTCTGTGATTCATTGTTTTATGTAATCTGCAAGGTGTGACTTTTTTTTATAAAATTTTTTTTCCTGCTATTAACCTGTGCTTGCTCAATATGTGTAGATATGTATTTTAAGTGTATACATATATAATTGTATGTATATATGTATATACACGTATGTATTTGAAATTCCCTGTCCCCTCTTCCCTTGTTAACAGAAGAATTAAAAAAAAAACATTTTAAGGAAAAACGGCAGAGAAGTGAAGTCTGAACCTTCATATTTTTGGTACCCTTGATGAATGTCTGTTTTTACCCAGCGTACATATATGAAGGAGTAGGTGATAGGTGATTGACTGTAATTGGATTAAGCTGCAAGTGTGGCCATATTTTCGAATAGTGAATAACTTCACCGTTTCTGTGATTAAAACTCAGAACAGGTAACGTAACAGTAAAGATGTGCTAAAGATGCTTGAACCTCGTGCACAAATCTGGGCCATTTTTACGGGGGCTTATGGTAGAAATTATTATTTTTCTTCAATGTGTATGCAAATTAGCTTCTTCCAGGGGCTGTGTTGCTTCTTTGACTCTGAAACAAGTAAATATTAAAGTAGGAGAAAATATTTTATGAAACTTCTTGCTTCGTATAATTCTGCTTTATGCTGTGTATCTACAAGGTGTAGTACAGATTCTTTTTGAAGACTTTTTAAAATAATAATTTCTGTGCTAATCGCACTTCCATCTTTCGATGTAACATTTCGATGTAACACTTCAGAGTGTAATTTCTTGAGCGGAAGGTTGTCTTTGTAATTCTGGTAGTGGTGTGTGATTTTTTGTTTGCTCGAGGCTTCAGTGTCAACTGAACTAAAATTTTGAATGATACCAGCCCTTTACAGCATGAAAGGATGGGGTTTTTGAAGGATGGAAGAAACTTCTGTGTGTGTAAGTTATAGTCTGATTGTTTTTCACTTTTTTCATCTGAAGTATTCCAGCCTCTTATAGAAAAAAAAAAAGTTCCTTAAACTGTTTGATGCCCTATACCTATGTAGGTGCTTGCCCTGCCCAGTGTTGGTACATGTTCCAGTATGTGGGCTGTTTAACACAGAAGCCTGCAGAAGTGGGGTCACCATTATGAATCATAAACCACCTTTGTAACCTGAGCAGTGCTGTCCAACCCAGTAACTCTTGCCCTAAGCTTAAGCACTTTCAGGGGACCTATTGTCCAAGAATGATGGCATAAGGCTCTGGTGTACAATTCCTAGGTATTTGTGTGTCTGATTTTTTGACCAGATCAAACTGAAGACAAATGGGAAAGCATGGGAAGAACTTTCCCTATTCTGCCAGTGAAGGTCCTGATAATAAATGGGTAGTTATCTACTCAGCTACTGATGCCTTAACAACCTCAGAGCAGTCTCAGGGCACCATGTTGAATGATCTGCAGTATGGACTTTTAAATACAAATTTCGGGAGCCTCTGTGTCATCTGCATGATGTGGGCTTTCCTTCTAAATTTTCTGAGCAGGGGTTGGTGTGAGCAGGTGACTTTGATTCACCTGGAAAGAAAACAGCTCAGGCCTGGCTCACGAAAGAGCTTGCAATTGTTAGCAAAAGAGAGCTTGCAGATTCTGCTCTTTACCTTTTAAGCAAGTCGCTGTTAAAGGTTGGATAGGAACTATTAGGGAATTCATTTTTGGTAGTGCAAAAGAGGGAGCTATGGAAACCTTCCCCAGAAAGGTTTGACTCTGCATAAATCTAGTGCTTCAAGACTGTAAACAAGTGATCAAATAATTGCAAGGAAAAGTGGGGTCTTGGTGTTTACAGATGATCTGTAAAATTTTTACACTTGTACTTTACAAATATAAGATAGCATACTGGTCTTCAGTTTTGCATGTTCGTGCCATGGCTTACCAACTGGAACTTGTTCTATGCTCACATGCTAACTAGCCTTTATTTCTGATTTCTGAATATGTAGGGATAAACCATGGGCACTACTTAAGCTTTTATGATAGTGGAACTAACACAAGGTCCACTAGACCACTAGACCAGCACACTTCATCAATATAATTTTTCTTCTCTTGACTGTAGTATGAATTCAGAAGTTTTAAAAACTCCTGAAGCCTACTGTACTTTTTGGTTTGTGGTGTCATAACAGTAAAGCTTGGTCTGTCCAGAAAGTTGTACTGTGTGTGCCTGACAGTGAATATAAAATTGCTAGCTGAGCTATTTCTCGGTGAATGAAGCCCTGAATGTTGTGGTTTTGGAACTGGTGTGAACCTAGGAGGGAGACTGACACAGGAATATGCTGTCTAAGTATCTTTGGCTAGTGTGGAAGGGAAGAGTGCAGTTGTTCTTCTTCCCTAGAGAAACTTCAGGGGAACCCTCACGAAAGTGGTTTGTGGGTGAAAGGCAGGAGAAAAACACATATAAAGAGTAAAGTTTAAAAAATAATTGTTCCTCCCCGCACCTTGCAAACTTTCCCCGAAGGTGTCTTTTGCATTGGATTTAGGACTTCGGCAATGAAAAGAAGAAAGGAATACCTTCAAGGTATGGGGAAGGGGCCTTGCTGAGTTTTAAGGATCTTATTTTCCTGTTCCCCAGAGTACCAAAAGCCCTTAATTTCTTTTGATAATATCCTTAAGTATTATCTTTCTCTTACTGTGGTCTCTGACTTTCCCTGATGCAATCTTCTGAAGACTCTTGGCAAGATCTCTGATGCTGAGGGTAGGATCTGACAGCAATGCAGGTGTCCCTGTTCTGTTTGCACTACATGCCTTTTGTCTGGGAGGGATGTGGGCAGGTCCCGCAGTGGAGCAGACTCCTAACACAGTCCAGAGCCTGGGGATGAGAATGTGCCGCTCTTGATCTGGATTTTTGACGGGCAGCTTATGGTGTAGCTTTCTCCTGAAGTTAAATGTTGGCTAGAAATCAGAGGAGGAAGTGAATGGATAAGGTTGAGCATTTTATCTTTTGTTTCTTTAATTCCTTCAAGTCTTTACATCTTTGGGGACTCAGCTGTCCAGTCAGTGTGCTCTCTGGGTTTGGTCTTCCTGCTGTGCTCTTAGAGAAGTAGAAGGGAGGGCTCAGCCTTTCTCCAATAACCTCAGTCCTGGTGGGCTGTTTAGTGACTTTGTGAACATGTAGAGGCTGAGTAACTAGTAAGATGTCGCTCGTGTTCAATCTGCCATTTTTCATGATTCCTTCGTCCTGTCTGGAGAAGATGGAATGCTTCCTTTCTCTGATAGCTTTGCAAGACAGATGTAACTGGATGAGTGTGCTGCTGTTTGAGCACTCATCTTTTAGATGAATTAGGCAGAGGATACGTCTCTCAACTGAGACAGTCTCAGGACCCTTGAGCTCATGATTCACCAATGCTGCGTTTAATGAAAACACTCTGATGATCAGCACTTTGAGATTTTCTGTCAACATTTCATCTCAACAGATGACTGTCTTTCTGACTGGACTGTTGGCTGACATAGAGGACTGTTCTCTTGTTAGTGATGTTAACTCCACTTGCTGTTGTGAGAACACACATTGTCCGTCTGCTGGCTGGCAGGGACTGCAGCCCCACTGTGGTTTGTGTCAAACATCTCAGGATGTCTTTCAGCAGTCTGTTCGTGAGTATTTGTAGAACTTCAACTAAATGAGCACAATGGAAAAGGAATCTGAGATCAGGTTTCTGTTTTGTGCTTCAGTATAAAAATACATGGTTTACAGGCTATGCATCAAGAGCTGCACACCCTGAGGTTGTTGTTCTGGAGATAAAACACCCGAGAGGGCCAGCTGTCTTATGAGAGCAGTGAAGAGAATCATATCTGCAATACAAACTAGAGAACGGTGAAGACTCAAATGGTAAGGTAAAAGTGGGGAAAAAAATGTATTGAAGATTATGAGGTTTACTTTGCTTCTTCTTTTCCTAACACTGGCCTCAGACTGCTTGCTTTCTTGCACTTAGACCACTTTCAGTAAATTAGTTTAATTTCTGAGTCACAGAAAATAGCGTCCTCCATGGAAGCACAGCAGGTACTTGTGAAGACATGTGCCAAAGAGCCTGAATGTAATAGAAGGTCGTGACAGAAGCTGGGCTGCCTGAAAAGGGAGATAAATGGGCTCCCGTCAAGCACGCTGATAGGGATGGAACTGCCTTTTTCCTGCCCTCATTGCTTCCTCCCTGTTTCCTCCAGGCACCTGTGCAGTCTCTCCCTTCCCTGCCATTTTGGGGACTGTGCGAGTGTGGAAACTCTGAACCAGGAGCCTGAGCTAAGGTGTTAGGAACCTCTAACAGTTACTATTTTTATGAAATTCTGTTACAGAGAGAATACTTGCGTTAGTTTTGGCTTGCTGTTGAGTCAGGATTTCTGACAGTGCTGTATTTCTTAATGAGGCTGTAATGTGTTTGCAACTACAGCATGGTAGTAGCCTGGAAGAGATTTATGTTTTTTCACATTCTTCAGCAGTCACTCCTGGAGAGCCCATTGTTTCGTGTTATTCTTGCGTAACCTCCTGGTGTGCCGGTATGTGAGAGGTGAAGCTATAGGAAAGGCAGTTTAATTGACAGCCTTTGTATGGCGCGTGAACAAATGTGGTGCAGCACTCTGGGTCTTGCCACGTATGCATACAGTTCTATACCTTTGCATATGCAAAAACAGATGCAGCAGTAGTATTACTGGGGAGAGGATGGCTTTGGGAACCTAGGCTGCCTGACTAAATATAAAGGACAATTTAGTGTGGTTACATTTCTTATTAAATAGATATACTACTTGCACTAGTTCCTGTATGATTTTGTGTAATGAGAGCATGCATGCAAACTGCATTTATTTTGTTGCAAAACCTTCAAGTCTTAGTCAGAGGAAGCTTAGTGAATTACTGAAGCACAAATAATTGGAGGGTAGCTTTAAGATTCAAAGTTGTTTCCTCTCCTGTCCATATGTTGCTTACTGAGGCTGACTGTTACCAATGATGTTCTGAAGCTACTATGTAATAAAGATAAGGTCACTAAAAAAACAGTTTGTGTATTGCAGTCACTCTGCTTTTCCTTAACTTTTGCTGTATCTTTATTCTAAACTCCCAAGAAAGCAGTGCGTCTCTCATAGTGAAACAAACAATTCTGAAGAATCATTACAGCTAATAACTGATAATCTCTGTGTGTTGGAAGAAAGGACCCTGTTGGCCATTTTTACTTTTGGAAGTTGACTGGTAAAACATACAGTACTGCTGTGGTCCTTCTGGGAATTTATGTTCTTGGAACATGGAGTGTTAAAGGAAAAACTGTTAGAAGTATGTCCTCCTGTGCTGGGAATGGGGTATCTGAAAAACTGAACCATTTATAGAGAAAAATCACTAGATAAGTTTTGGGAAAAAATGCTGGAAGAACCCTCGTGGTGGGTTGTGTTGGGTGAGGTGTTTGGTTTTTTTTTTTAAAGAAGTATTGCTCCAATAGCCAAATGGTAAAACTAGAACTTTAATTTGCTTGTTACTAACCTTGCCTCTTTTACTTTGTTCTAAGATGAAGCGAGCTTAAATACTCCATTCCAAGTGAAGGGCAGGTTTCTGGAAGGATGCACTGACTTCAGTGCTGCAGAGTTTTTCTGAGGGGGCTTTGGCTTACGAGGAATCAATGTGTTTCTTTTTGTGAAATAGTTTTATTAAATAACTTTTACATTCAGTATGAAAAATGTCCAGTTAATAAAGCAGATGAACATAACTAAAAAACCAGGTTAATTCCCACAGTAGTACATAGTCATACAAGTCATAAATTTCAAAGCTTTTAGCACTGCATGTTTCTCCTAGTGGACATTCGTTAGTATGGCTTAGCAGGATTGTTTTACTTGCAATTTAGGCTATGATTTCCTGGATTACAGTCTGCTATGTATCAGAATAAAAGAAATCAACAAAAATGAAGTGAAATTGTACTGTAAGTGATACAGATATATACAAACAAGATACAATTTTTATATATGGAAGAAGCTAACAAAGTGTCCCTGATTCCGTATTAGATACTTCCAAACTGCTTCTCTGTATATTTGAGAGAGCCTGGAGAATTAGATTGTGCATCTTATGAAAGAAGTTGTCTTCAGCCTTTTTTGTATATATGACATATGGTTGATGCCAGCATGTCAACTGTTTGAATGGAAAATGGTTTCCCAGACAACTTTGACTCTGAATTTCCTTATTTTCATAGACTTCTCGTCCCTTACACTGGGTTTGAGTACTTCTGAATAAAATGTCAATTTTCAAATCTGTGCTGTTATCACAGAATCACAGAATCACAGAATAGTAGGGGT
>Ga0181612_167586_pt1 | contig 13444 bp, 7 predicted proteins | sample HoacroProtozoa21_FD_119630 | JGI IMG/M metagenome (GOLD analysis project Ga0181612, IMG submission 119630) | Hoatzin crop microbial communities from Cojedes, Venezuel. Combined Assembly of Gp0051906, Gp0051904, Gp0051908 | reverse complement strand
TGAGCCCTGGGGAGCACCACTTGTGACCGGCTGCCAGCTCTATTTAACTCTCTTCACCACCACTCTCTGCACTTGGCCATTCAGCCAGTTCTTTATCCAGCGCAGAGTACACCCATCCAAACCATGGGCAGCTAGTTTGTCCAGGAGGATGCTGTGGGGAACAGTGTACAAGGCCTTACTAAAGTCCAGGTAGACAACATAATTGGTTTGGGCATGAAGTTTCTACAGAAAGGTGATTAAGGATCTCATCTTTTTAGCAATTATCTCTTCTAACAGCAATTTGGGATTACCTGATGGATTTTGTATGTTGGGCTTTTTTATTTTGTTTTTGTCTCAAAACGCATCCCAAAATGTCTCTAAATGGTCATCAGAGTCTCGAGAAGCAGGAGATTGCCCCTCACACTTCTGAGGGGCACTTGCTCAGTGGCCCAACCTTTATCCTTGGGAACCACACTTTTTGCTTGTGATGATAGTGAGTCCACTTAAGTCTTCAGTTTGGAATCAGTGCTGCTCTGTTGTGCGTGCGGCACCTGGCTTGCTGGCTTGCTTTGGGCTGCAGTGGTCTCTCTGCATGCAGTGCGCTGGTTTTGCTGTGCGTGTGTTTAGCTATGGGTTTAGGCACTGAAGTTCAAAATTACAGTTCTGAAATCACGTTTCTTAACAGCTTGCAAAGCAAATTGCAATATATCTACAGCACACAGTGCCCTTTAATTCTGGCATATCTTTAATGCTGTCAGAACCTTATTCCTGGCTATATTTATAACTCAAATAGCTTTAATGTATCGACATTCTCTGTTAAGTATTCACACATGCAAAAAGTCTCTGTCGGAACTAAGTGTTTGGATGTCTTACTCTATGGGATTAGCTCGCCTGCGGGAGCATAGGTTCCTTAACTTAAAGTAAATAAAAAATTAGACTTACTGCTTGTAATGCTAGCAAGTGTCACTAGCCTATCTACCAGTTTGCCACAAGTAAAGCGGGCAGAGAGGGCTGTTTACATGTTCTGTGTCATGAAGGTTACTTGAAGGTCACTTTTGAAAGTTACTTTGTCTTTTGATCCCATTAGCAAAGTAATTAACTCTCTTGAAGAGCTTTATTTGGTTGTGGGAGGGTGTCTCCTTCCATTGATGACAATTGTCAGCAGCCTTTACCTTGTTTTACATTTGAAAGCAAACCCATTGAAAACACTCTGTGGAAAACCTGCATGTGAATAACGAGTTTGAAGCTGAGGCAGACCTCTTGGCTCTGGCAAACAAACTTTAGGAAGCTGTAAATCAATCATCAAGGCCCAGATCTTTGCTGTAATATGAATATGACCAAATTTTTATGTTAGTTTTGTGAAATCTTAAACTAAAGAGACCCTATCTTTCTGAAGCAGATAGCATCCCTGAACTGATTCAAAGGGGAAACTGAGAGCTGTGAAGATATGGCTATTGTGGAGGTAGATAAGGACAGAAAGAGTTTGGGGACATACCTGAGATTTGGCTTGATGAGGGAAATGCAGCAATCAAAGTTGCTAGGTGATGGTGGCTGTTAATGCACTCAGGGAAATAGGCTAGCCTGTCCTGCGATGCTATCTGTGCTATGACTGCTGTGAAACAGTACCTGATATCCTTGGAAATGCTTTAAGAAATGCAATGCAGTTCAACTACAGCAACGCCAGTTTTAACTGTCATTTTACCTGTGAGCAGAGTTCACAGTTAAAATCTATAGCTGCTGCAGAAGCTGTTCAGAGATTATAAGCAGCACTTTTTAAGACATAATCTTCTGTCGCTGCAGCCTTCTTTCACAAGGCTTGATTTTGCATTCTTTAGTACTGAAAGCTAAGTGAATTCTTTGGGTATTAAAGACCCTTTTCGATGAACTGTGATGAAGGGCAAGTTCCCTGGTCCGTAGTGCTCCCCTTGCACTGTCTGGTTGATGTGAGGAGTGGAAATTAAGATTAGGGTAGGAACATAGGCACAGGGGGTTGAGCTTCATCTAGTGTTTGCAGTCATTCTAGCCAAGATTAGTATGTACGAGACATGGGTCTGGGGTATGCATTCAGGGAGCTGGTACTTGCTGGGAACTCCATGAATGGCCTGAGCAAGGAGCTGGATGTCGGCTGTTGCGTCCTGTGAGCACGTGCGGTACATGCTTGCTGATGTAACAGAAGAGTTATTTTCAGTGAAATTGGAATAAGCAATACATGCAGTAGTCTTTGAAGAGTTAAGTTTCAGCTGTGGTAAAGACAAATTACTTGTTTCCTTTATGACTGGATTATAACAGTAAGATTGTAATGGTGAGCTCAAAACAGCTTCAGGTAGGGTATAGGTCATCTTCCTCAATGCATCCCCATTCTCTGAAGTAGGCAGTTTCCTCTGTGATTAAACTTGACTGTAAGTGAGACTACAATGCTGGCAGATGCTGGAGAACTGTGGAAGCTGGACTCCCTGATCCTTAGTGTTACTGCAGAAAGTCAACCGCTAGAACATGAGCTCACCACACTACAAATTTTTCAGTTTTTCTTTTGTCTTTTCCAGACAGCTGAGTAATTGCCCATTCTCTAAGGTATAGAGCCTTGTGAATGATTGTCTTGTTACTTGCCTGACACATGCTAAACCTGCTATAAATTAAGTTGTCTGCTTGTTTTACCAGGCGAGTGGGGCTGCATTAGTCAATGTTGAGCTAATGGAGAAATACGAGAAGTGGAACGTTCACTGGAACACAAACCAAAAACTTGGTCTTGGGACCCTTCAGGGATTGGGTTGGGTTTGGTTTTGTGTTGTTTGCCCATGGTGATTTTCTGTGGAAGCTGATGCAGCCCAAGTGGTAAAGTCATCCCAGATTTCTCTCCATCATTGCTTACTAGATGGGAAGCCAAAGGCTCAGCATGAAGGAGTTGCCTTTTTGCAGATTTCGGCACTACCCTTTGCTGATACAAGGCAGGTTTATAGTGCAGAGCTGTCGGCTAAGGTTGGGGAAAATGGGTCAATATACTACGCTCTGTATGTATGGCCACCTCTGGCAGGTGTTTTCTTGCATGTATGAACCTGTCTACTTGGCTTGATAAGATCATTGAATAGTCATGATAGTTCCTAATGACAGTAGAGACTGGATGCATCTTAATTGATGGTCTTCAACTTCCTTTTGTGTGTCTTCAAATTGCAATACTAAAATCACTGACTAAATACTGTGAAACTTTTATGTGAATGTTATTAAGTGAGGAGTTAATATTCAACGTTTAATCATGCCTATGATGTCCTGTTTGTCTACAAAACTGTTGCATTCTGCAGAAGGCATTGATTAAACTTCTTCGTGAAACTACTTCTGTGTGTTTGCTGTTTCCTCAGCTATGCTTTTTACCAAGCGCGTCATTATCCCTTCCACAACAGAACCTTCTGGAAAGGAGCAAAAGCTTTGGGGGGGAAAGTGGGGGGAGCTTTTGTCATTTTAAAATTTCTCACAGATTGCTCAGGGTAGCAAAACAATGAATGTTTCATTATTACCACAATAGATTAAAACATCTGCAATAAATAATGCTGATGGCTATTTGTGATGGCATGAAGTATTGTTTTTGTTCTCTTTTGTAAAAATACAGCTATTAACTGTCATAAAGCAAAGATACCATAAATAAAACAACTAGTAGTGTTTCATTTCCCAGAAATGTGAAAGCCTGCTGGTTGGGAACTTTGAAGAGTTTGTTTTCACAGCTGGAACAGTCGAGTATCTGAATATGATGGGGTCTGTCACTTCTGTGGCCAGAGAAATTATGAGGATTCAAACAATTTTGTCTGTCCTCTTCACAAAGCTAATATTGCTCTTATCTTCCTTCCGATCATGAAGTGCTTTTTATTTAGGCCACAGGGCACCTGAATTGATTAGCAAGGGTATATGTATGTAGGTACCGCAGTAATTATAGAAGGTTTGTTATTTCCAAAAAGAAATTGGAAAACTTAGCCTGACTTCCACTGTGCTGGTAACCATAGGGTAGTTGCCCAGACATCCCCACACTGAACCCAATAACTCGCATTTATAGAGGTGTTTTAAGAAAAGGCCTAATCTTAGCTGCAAGTTGTTTATAATAATCCAATTGGTCCTTCATCAGAGATCACCTCATCTCACCTGAGATCGCAGCAGTTTTATGTGCTGTCAGTTTTCGAGCTGTGAGAATAGACTTGCAGTGGCTCACTTACCTCACAGATGTGCAATGATACAACTTCAGATTTGTTTCCAATTTATTTGCCTTAGACAGGCTTCTACAGGAAAAAATGTTCATATGAAAAGTAAAATAATTAGAAACATACCTCGTTGTCTCAAGTTCTGAACAATAGTTCAAGTTTCCATTCCCAGATTTTATCCTGCGAGGCTTGGTATTTGTGACAGATATAATCATGTGGTAGTTACGGGATAGCTAGGATTTTTTTCACTGGCCAGGACATGAGCCGGGTTTGTGCTGGAGCTGCGGACTGCACACATGCTGCGTCTCGCTGTGGGACGCTTGAGCCCACAGCTGTAGACTGCACAATAGGAAATCCTTCTCTGGATGTAACATTTCTCAGCATAAAGGCTAAATTTGTATTTTGGCTGTAGCCATCTGTGTTTTGAAACACCAGAGTGGCGTACAGCACTCTTGGTTGCTGAGGCAATTTAGGATTAGATTAAAAAAACTTGTCTGGCAGTCTGAACCAAATTGCTCGGTAGCCTGCGCAGTGTCATCCTCCAGTCCAAGGTCCAGCAGACATCAGGTGACAGGTTTCTTGGGGTTGTGGGTTTGGTTGTTCGGTTTTGGTTTAGTTTTTTGGGGGGTTTTTTGGTTTTTTTTTTGAGGGAGGGAGGGAATGCTTTTTTTTAATGCACAAAAGAAGATGCTTCTGTGACCACAAGCAGTTGCATTGTAGAATTCTCTCCCAAAGGAGAATGTGGAGGCTGAAAACTAGCAGGAACCCAAACAAGTTCTGAAAATATGTCTTCAGGACTGCGTGGAAGGAGGAAAAAACCCGAAAACCTAAGCACATTTAATAAAAAAATGCTTCTGGTTTAGTGAGTGCCTGTAGAACACATTGCCACATATGGGACACTGGTAATTCAGGGAAGTATGTGTTCTGTGTTTAAGTGCAAACACGTTCTTAGACACCTGTCTGAAAGAGGATACTTGGCTCTTCGATATGATTTACCATCTACTGCTTAATCCTCTTGATGATGATATTTGCTCCTCTTTTTGAAACTATATCAATATAGAAAATTTTTTCTGAATGAATTTTGAATTAAGTCCATTTTACAGCTAAGTGGTGGGATTGGGAAGATATAGGTACCATTTTTTTTGAGAAACCGTAAGCCCGAGTGTTTGTAAAAGGTGAGGAGACTTATTGGATAAATGCAGGCTGTCTGCGCTTGTTTCTGCTAATGATGGTGATAATCCCTTGCGGTTTCAGTTCAGGATGTGCTGCAAGAATATTGACCCCGTTTTCCCACGGCTATAGCACTGCTCTGATTTTTGGAAACCGCCTCTTGTGTTCTTTTGAAAATGAAGTTCCAGCTTTGATGCCATCCAAGGTAGAACTGAGCACTCAGTATCAGTGAAATTAACCTTGGTACGGTTTTGTTTTGGCTTTTTGATCAATTAATAATATGGCATATCCTTTCTGTGCCGTGTTCTTAAAAATGTATTTCTGGATAAGGAGTTCAATACAAGTTTTGGAAAGAAAAGGTTATAATATGCTTTGAAGTAAGGGATTTGACTAGGTATTTCACCTTTAAATTGTGGAGAAGAGAGGCTGGGATAATAGATGGGGGTCTATATTCTCAGTAGCATACAGCTTTGTTTCAGAAAAACCCAGTCTATTGTATGAAAAGGAATGATATATGTGGGCATCAGAAGTGAGAGTGTGACTCGTTTTGGGCTTGTTTGTTTGTGGGTTTTTTTTTTCCCTTCTTGCTCCTTCGTGATAATTAACTTGACATCTTTCAGACTTAGGCACAAATTCTGGCTGGGCTGACCACGTACATGTGCTTTTACTGTCTCTTTGTGAATGTTTACAATATTAAAAAAAAATAAATAAAAACTGTGTGTTGGAAATACCAGCAGCTGCAAGTGAATGTGCCTGCGTCAATGCTATGTAACACAGCTTTAGGCAGCAGTAGTAGCCAGAGCCCTGCAAGCAGTGTAGTCCCACTGCAACTGGTCTAAACAGGGACCTCCTGGTGGCTTCTAGGTCTTCAGCCACTTGTTCAGAACCAGCGAAGATACTTCTGCATGCAGATTGGTGAGATATGGTGCAGTGCAGATGTTCTTTGCTGTATGAAGCTTGGCAAGTCCATGTGGAGTAGATTTTGGCACTCCAAAACTTTTTGAACAAAAAAATCATCTCTGTCTCTTCAGCAGTATCAGAGGCTTGTTAGGAATCTCTGATTTCACAAATAGAAACTGTATACAATCTCCATACTTACTTAAGCGTGGGAACTGTGATTGCAAATGCTTAATATCACTGATGACCAACTCTATATTGCATGAACCTATTCACTGATTGTAAACCTGAAGAGTCCTTTGCCTTTAGTTCCGGAAAGGCTCTGAAATATGGAAGGAAAGTGTCTCCATGCAGTTTATCCTTAATAAAGGGCTTGTCACTGCAGTGCAGAACACGTGGATCCAAGGAGAATTTGTGTCAGTCTGGGCTGGTGTGATACACAATAATCCCAATGGACTGTAACTTAATTTACACCCTGAAACGTGCTAGACAACCTGCCCAAATCTAGGAGATCCTGGCACGGAGCCCTCTGTCTATACCTTGTCTCAACTATTCTGGAGTTATTTAATCTTCTTCTATCGTAACAGATATGGAGGGAGTAATCTCTAAAGTAACACTTGTTCCTACTGAGCAGTCTAAATGACATCTGTGAGCATGACGTGCAGACACAGCAGTTCCTCTTTGCTGCAGAATCCGAGAGCTCACAACTACTTGCGGCTGAGGTTGACTGAGGACATTTAAAACAGAAAGAATATTTTACATCTTAAGGCTATTAGATAGTTTTTATTCGTGCAGCATCCCTGAAAAACATTGCTTGTGTGACACTTGGAAACAACCTGCAGAGAATGCAAGATGGAATGCAAGAGTATGTGTGTGTGCACAGATGTTTATGTGTATATATGCACACGTCTATACATAAATGCAGCATGGCAGAGAGAAGACTCCTAAAGACATAGGGCTGAGAAGCTGGTCTTACCCAGCTAGAAGTGTAAACTGAAGCCTCAGGAATTGCCACTTTCATAATCCCGGGGTGCCCTTAGAGTTTAGGATAACAGACAAGCTGTGCACTGTGGATTGTGGGGTTTCCTGGGTGGGGAAGTGTTCAGTCTCTCATGGTGATCCCATGTCTGGAATGATTCGCAAATCAGCTGTATATGATGTGTACAAGGTGCTACTGATGGTAGTACTTCCAATTACTATACCCAAAAATGCAGAGTAATGAACAAACAGATTGAAATGCCAGGCATAAAGAATTTTCTCAGTGACCTACAGATGGCAGACCAATATAGCAGATGAGCAATACGCTTCAAGCATAATTCTTTGAATATAAGAAACATAGTACACCCTAGTTATGAAGGTTTTCATGGAGAAGGAAGTTTTAACTGGGTCACTATAAAGTTTAAGCCCTTGTGCAGTTTTTTGCTCTACTTCAGAATATACTTAAGATCTTTTGCTTTGCACTATAAATTGTGTTCAAAACTAAATCCAAAAGCTCTGAGCTGAAAGTGTTCTGAGTATCGTTGGACTTAGCTAAAGGTGTTGATGAGTAAGCGCAAATTTTCAAAGATGAGCACGTACAGGAGCATGCACAGATTTTCTTGCATGTAGTTTATGCCTTCATGGTACTCCATTTTTTTTAAGAAGGCAGCTGCACTTTTTTTCCACTGACATCCTTTATATGGAACATTATATCTTGGTTGTTTTTTTTTTTTCCTGTGGAAGACACCAATAGATGAAACTTACACTTGACTTTTTTGATCGTTTAATAAAAAGCAAAAATTCTTTAAGAAGTGTTTGGTCTGGAAGGAAGGAAGAATTGTAGATACAATAAAGCTTTTTTTTTCTCTTTCTCTTGGGCACTGAACTTTAGTGGATGATTTGATACTCTTCCGCATCTTTAACTCATAAAAGCTGTAATTCCAGAAGCTCAAAAAAACCCAAGCCTTTTGCTTCACTTGGAGAAAAAGAAATTGTTGGCCGGATGGGGGGATTAAGATAATGTGGGTTTTACCAAACTTGTTCAGTGAATATGTAACAGCAAAGGCATCTTACACTCCATAATCTTTGAAGTGTTTGTATTTATTATATAACATCATTAAAAAGGGGTTGGCAGAGAAAAGCTGTTGTAGGTCGTACCCCTGCCATAATTTTTTTAGGTGGCTAGAAAGAAAAACTCTCTTCAGTTGAGTGTTCCAGTCTTTTTTTTTTCTTTTTTCTTACGACTGTAGATTGAAATAGGCATATTTAAAATATTACGAAGGATGGAAGTGATTACAACCTGCCACATAAGGCACTACGCAGGAAATTGAAGAACGGGGGCTTAAAAGTCGTCCCCAAACAATGGGCTTAACAGACTCTCTCGCAAAATGCTTTGACAACTTTTTTTTTTAACTAGAAAATACTCGATTTCAACCAAGTGACTGGAAAATATTTTGCTGTATTCTTGAACTGTTTTCTATTATAGAAATCAAACAAACTGTCATGATGGATTATTCTTCAGGCAAGGAAAAAGAATGCTGGTTGAAGCTGCACGCAGGTCTGTGGTCTGTACTCTGCTGTACTGTTGCAGCTAAGCCTGTCCTAACTGTCTCCTAATCCAAAAGTGGTGTTCTGGCTGTTAAAAACCTAGCAAGCAAAAATTCCTAAATCTAATTCTTTTGGGCAATATATATTGAGCACACAAAATGGCAGAAGAGTTGTATGTGGTCTCTCCGAGCTGCTCTTGTGCTGAGAAACCATGACAGAGGGGATTCATAGTCTGCTCTGCCTGGTCTGTGTTATCTGTCACACGCATGTTGGAGCGGGCAAAGAATTAACTTCCCTGTATATTAACTTCAAACGTGACAGGGAAGTGTCTGGTTGCATAAAATCTGCTACAAAGACGAAACGTGGAAGAGGCTGCGAAGGAGGCCCCTTAACTTTGCTCTATTTCAATGTGAGAGCCTCGCCGTCCCTGTCATAAGGTACATGTTATTTGAGGAAAACTGGCTTGCAGATCTGCCTGTATCAGAAGTCCAAATAAGAATGCCGAGGGAGGGAGGGTGGTGAGAATAATGAAGCACCCTGATATTAGAGACGGAGCATCAACCTTGCATGTGCCTGGCTGGTGGCTGGGTTGTTTTTTATGTCGTTCCCTCCCCCCTTTTTATTTTTTTGTTAAAGCTGGGAATTATAGGTAATCAGAGCAAAAGGGAGGGAGATAATCTTGCTTTGAAAATGGCTTCTGTCATGACACTAAGCTTTGGGATCTCCTGAGGTTTCTCAAACACCAAGAGGCAAATGAGACTAGGTAATTAAATGTGAAAACCGATAAAATTCTGCAAGTCTTTGCTGGCTCATAGGAAGGATCTTCTGAATCGATGGAAAGGTGATGAACTGGCATCATACAAAACGAATAGCTTATTGAAAAATTACGATTTAATGAGTCCACAGTCTATGACTTCCAGCCTCAGAATCGGGAATTTGTGTGACTAAAATGTGACTTGTATTTTCTCACACTCTTTCTCATGCTTTTAGAAGACCTAGGGGTTCTGACCCATTTTCTTTCTTCTTCAGACTTCAGAAAGTCTGCTTTTTCTCCCGTATGCCATCATATAGTATTCTTGTAGCAACAACTGTATAGCCCAAGTTACTTAGAAAGGTAATACTTACAATGCGCTTTCCCTATAATATGACCTAGCAGTTACAAAACAGGAGGTTAGTGAGGATTATAGGAACAGCTGTCTGCTTTATGCTGCTCCCACATGTTCCCTGAGCCAAACTTTGAGGACCTGACAAAACAAAGCATATTACAGCCAGTATCTTTTGGTTTTAAGGATCCATGTCTACGTAAAGAAGTCAAAACACATTCGACAGTAGCGAATCAAATTTCTTTGTAGTTTACCCTGACTAGATTACCATTACTACAACGTCCCCAGTTTGCAAGCAAAAATACGTGCTGCTGCTTTTCCCAGGCTGTGCTGGGGAGACGTTTTCTTGAGCATCTATACAGGGAGAAAGAGAAATGGAACTAGGATCAGTTCTGTCATCTCTATCCAAAACATTCATTTCCTTAGAGTGCAGGGAAAGTGTAAACAAGTTTCTTGTCTATCTTTGCCTGTCTTTGATTTTCATTTTTTTTATAACAGTAAGTATAAGCTCTGGGCCTGCAGTTTACTGTGTGCATATGGACAGCTGCACCTGCACGGAGCCACGCTGACTTCAGCGAGGCACCATGTAGGCGCAGCAATCTGTTGTAGATCTCGGGATGAGGAATTTAACTTGTTTATTTAGTGCTCTTGAAGGAGTAAGGCATTGGGAAGTGCCTGTAGGGTGTCAACAGGTGCCATATGCTTTTTCCCACACAATCCTGCCAATGCACAGCATTCCTGACCTGTAACTACCCTCCTTGTGCCTATGGTGCTCAAGCTGACGACCATCCGGGGCTGTGCTGCTTGCATAGAGGTAAGGGCAAAGCAGGTCTTGCTGTGCTGACTCCAGGTTATAATTGGTTATTATACTGCTAAAAGGCAAATGAATGGAATGCAACTTCCAAACTTTGTTCTGTTTATTTAAAATGAAATACATGGATTTTTGTTGGTATTTTTTTGTTGTTGCTGCCATTCAGTTTTTGCCTGGATGTGAGGTTCTGGAGACAAGTTGTCGTGTACAGCAAGATAACAAGTAAAGGTACTGAGCCGAAAGGGGAAAGCAGCACTGCTAATGCACCTTGCGAGGGAACACAAGAAACTGCATCCACCTGTTCTGTGCACCTGGCAGTACAAACTCATATGTGTTTTATCCATTTTATCCAAGAGTCACAGGTCTGGCTTGCTTGGGTGCCACCACCAAAGAAGACTGTACCCAAACAGCAGCTGCTTCTGGCCATGGGCCAGGCCTCACACATGCAGAAGTCGTGCCTTCTGCCCCACCTTTCTCATCTCAAGTATCAAACTTGCATCAGAAAGTTTTCAAAATTCTCTCTTGCTTGCAGCTTACGCTCATTCTGCCTTCAGCTACCATCATTCTTTCTTGACAGACACAATTTGTTTTAATACCTCTACATTAAAAAAAAATGAATTGTTTTGAAGTAGAACTGTGAGGTGCAATGTAACATGGGGCAAAATTCATTGCTGGAAACTGTTTCGTGTAACTGAGTTTCCCTATATTTTCAGGTCTAGAAGCTGTCTCAGATTTGTTTCATTATTTAATCAGGACTAAAAACTGCTCTCTGTTAATAATCAAGGGTATCAAAGAGGGCTGTATCAAGTTTCTGTGTTTTGAGAAGACTGCAAATAATTAACAGGAGGCAGGTAATTAAATACCTAGTCTTTTGTGTCATTTCCAACTGAAATTTCAGGAGGAGAGTCTGTTTATCTGAAGATGTGAAGTAGATAAAAGTATCAGGAGTGTATATTAAATAGACTTTTGGTATGCAGAGGCATACTTCTTGTCATGAAAGAGTTAACATATGTGGGGAAGCCTGTGGTGGGTTCTTTAGTCGAGCAGACCAAGATTGACCAAAATGCTTTCAAACACTAACAGATTGTTTTGTTAGAACATAAACTAGACCATTTAACTGCTTAAATAACACAAAACTCAAATGTTCTAGGTAAGACAGTATGAAATCACAGAGGGTGTCACCATGACCATCTCTCTTCTTGCTGTGTCCATGAGGCACGTGTCTGGTCTTGGTTTTGGCCCGGCAGTAAGCTGGCCGTGCTCTCCGCTACGGTCCGGCAGTAAGCTGGCCGTGCTCTCCGCTACGGTCCGACATGAGGCTTGGCATGCTGCTGCCTGCTTCTCGGCAGTCGTTCAGCCACGTTGTGCAGCAGCCAGCTGTATTCTGTATTTTTGTCTTTGATAGTTGCTTTCTATTACAACTTTTAGGCACTAAATTCTACTGCATTCTCTTACAGGGGAATTAAAAGAAACTCTGACAAGTCTTTGGTACTGTAATTTTGAAGAACAGGATGTGCATGACTACAGTTGAGCAAATCCTTTCATGCTTCCCAATTATCCTGTAATGTGCTTGTGATTTAATTTCCATTAAATGTCGGTGGCAGATTAATCTCTCTTAAAATGCTGAAGAGGCAAACAAATTACTGCCTTATTATTGAGTAATTTTAGCACAGGTTGAGCAAAACCTAAAGCAAGCTGATCTTGTTCTAAATCAAGGATGCAGCCTGGTAGGCAGGCTTATGTGGGAGGGGCTGAGAACCTAAATATTTGTCTTTTCTGCAACTGTGCGTTGATCCTTGTCTGAATAAATAATCATGATATGTGATAGGAGAATAGAAGATTACGCATCGTATGAAGGATTATCATGGCATATGCAGTAAGCATTTCTTCTTTAATCAGGCTTTTTGGGAGACCTGTTTGATTTTTATTTTTTCTCCAAAGCTGTTTTGGATAAGCTCAATTACACCCAACTTGGAAGGCTGCAGAGTTTTACCATGAAATCCTGAATGTCTAAACTCCTGAATACCCTGGATGTCTTTTTGCATTGGTTTGTGTGCAGTGTTATCTTTGTTTTTTTTTTTTTTTCATTTTAGTCAGTACACCAAAGACTTTATTAGAACAGTGGAATCTAGGGGAACATAATGGTGAACTATCTTGCTATGTGTTTTCCAAAGTGCAAGAGTGAACTCCATTAAAACTCATGGTGGCATCTGGAAGGAGCATTCTTGCTATAGAACAACTGCTATAAAAGGGTGTTCTTCATGGGTATCCATACAACAAACTGTAATAATGTATAGTAAAGTTTTCTCTAAGACCTTTGACACAGTCCCCCGCAACATCCTTCCTCTAAATTGGAAAGATACGGATTTGATGGGTAGACTGTTTGGTGGATGAGGAATTGGTTGGGTGATCGCATCCAGAGGGTAGTGGTCAATGGCTCCATGTCCAGATGCAGATCAGTGTCAACTATTGTCCCTCAGGAGCCCTTATGAGGACCAGTACTATTTAATATCTTCATCAGTGGCATAGACAGTGAAATCGAGTGCACCCTCAGCAAGTTTGCCGACGACACCAAGATGAGTGTTGTGGTTGACACACCTGAGGGATGCGATGCCATCCAGAGCGACCTGGGCAAACTCAAGAAGTGGGCTCATCTGAACATCATGAGGTTCATCAAAGCCAAGTGCAGGGTCCTGTATCTGGGTCAGGGCAACCCGTGCTACCAATACAGGCTGGGGGATGCAGGAAATGAGAACAGCCCTGCCAAGAATGACTTG
>Ga0181612_113458_pt1 | contig 13444 bp, 13 predicted proteins | sample HoacroProtozoa21_FD_119630 | JGI IMG/M metagenome (GOLD analysis project Ga0181612, IMG submission 119630) | Hoatzin crop microbial communities from Cojedes, Venezuel. Combined Assembly of Gp0051906, Gp0051904, Gp0051908 | reverse complement strand
GCCGGGGATTGCCTAACTAATTAACTTTCTAATACCATTAACATAAACCTAAAACAATTTGAAAAACGCAACTGTCTCACGACACCTGGTTTTTCTTACCTTAAAAAACTAATACCATGAAAAACCGATGCAAAAGTACAGTGAAATATGTTTTACAACATAATTTTTCGACACGTTTCTTGCGTGCTTTAACCCTTTTTAAATGATGTTCCCTAAAAGTGGCACAAATGAGAATATATAACATACTGAATATAAATAAAATAAAAAGTCTGCGCTGGTATGCGCTGGTCCGCGTGCAAAAAAATATTTCGAGTATATCAGCCATGTCACTCTTTTTTTTCAAAAAAATGATTACCTTTGTGGGCTTTTGTCACCTATTATAATTGAAACACATCATGGCTAAAGATATCAAACGAATCGTCCTCACCGGCGGACCCTGTGCCGGTAAAACCACTGCACTCGTTCGCATCATCGAGCATTTCGCTGGACTCGGCTACAAGGTTTTCACCGTCCCCGAAGTGCCCACCATGTTCACCCAGTCGGGCATGAACTACCTCACCGACAACGCCGACCTCTTCTATGAGGGCGAAAAAGCGACCCTCGAAATTCAGCTCGCCCTCGAGGACCGATTCATGCGCATGGCGCAAACCTGCACCGAGCCCACCGTGATTGTGTGCGACCGCGGCACGCTCGACATCTCGGCTTACCTTGAGCCCGAGACCTGGGAGCAAATCACCAAGGAAATTGGCACCGACACCACACAGCTGCGTGCCCGCTACGACGCCATCCTCCACATGGTGAGCGCCGCCGACGGTGCCGAGCAATTCTACACCACCGGCAACAACGCCGCCCGCAACGAGGAGGCTAACGCCGAGGGACTCGCCATCGCACGCCGCCTCGACAAACGCGTCATCAAGGCGTGGAGCGGACACCCGCACCTGCGCGTCATCAACAACGAGGTCGACTTTGAGCGCAAAATCAACCGCGTCCTCAAGGAAATCTCTAACGTGCTGGGCCTGCCGCGTCCCATCGAGGAAGAGCGCAAGTACATCGTCGAGGTCACTGGCGACCTGCCCGATGCCATCGAGAGCGAAATCACGCAAACCTACCTCACCGCCGAGCCCGGTTGCGAGGTACGTCTGCGTCGCCGCACCTGGGGTGGCAAGGTTGTTAACGTGCACACCAACCGCGTGATTAGCGGCACCGAGGAAATCGTCACCGAGCGCCAAGTGAGCAACGCCCTCTACCGCTCGCTCCTCCAGCAGGCTGACCCTTATCGTCAAACCATCCGCAAGACGCGTCGCAGCCTCATTTGGCAAGGCCAGTTCTTCGAGATTGACACCTATCATGGTCCCCTGCAAGGCCTCGTTGTCCTCGAGACTGCTGGCATCCAGCGCCACGAGGACATCAAGTTCCCGCCCTTCATCCGCGTCATCCAGGACATCACCGGCAACCACAAGTACTACAACTACAACCTCGCATTGAAGAAGTAGGCTTTAGGCGTTAGGCTTTAGGCATTAGGTTTTAGGAAATTCGCGCAGACCAGCGCAGACTACGCAGACTTTTTATTTTTTTTCTCTCTACTCTCTTAATATAAAGTCTGCGCTGGTCTGCGCTGGTCTGCGTGCAAAACCTATAGCGCGGCACGCGCTTTGCGCTCCACTCTTCACTCTTCACTCTCCACTCTGATAGAAGGTCTGCGCTGGTCTGCGTGCAAAATCTCCCTGCGTGCCAAAATTTCTTGCGTGTAAGGGCGGCGATGCGTGAATTAATTAAAAAAAAATTGGGGGAGGGGATTGTGGATTGGGAAAAATGTGGTAACTTTGTAAGATGATATAGAAGGCACTGGGCATGGGAACCCGCGAGCCGGGGGCCGAGCGCCGCTAACCGATTGATTATAAATAATGTAAATTAATATAGCTATATGAAATTTAATGTCCAAAGCAAGTTGTTGCTCTCGCGCTTGAATGCCGTGAGCAAGGTGGTTAGCTCCAAGAATGCTTACTCGATTCTCGACAATTTCCTGATGGAAGTCAACCAGGGTCGACTCATCGTCACTGGTAGCGACATGGAAACACGCCTCACGGCTTATGTCGATATCGAAAACGTTGAGGGCGAGGGACGCTTCGCCATCGATGTGAAACGCACAATGAATCTCCTCAAGGAGCTCCCCGACACTGCCCTGCAGTTTACCATCACCGATGACCTGAAGGTGACGATTAACTATGTGAACGGCGTGTTTGACCTCGTAGCGCTCAATGCCGACGAGTTCCCGCAAAAGAAGGCGATGAATGCCGAGGCCGCCGTGAATTTCATGATGAGCCCCAAGGATGTGGCCGACGGAATCCAGCACACCATCTTCGCCCTGGGCGATGACGAGTCGCACCCCGTGTTCATGGGTATCTACTGGGACATCCATCCCGACTCGGTGACCTTCGTGGCCAGCGATGCTCACAAGCTCGTGCGCTATCGCAAGACCGAAGTGGCACTGGGCATGGAACGCTCGTTCATCCTTCCCAGCAAGCCCGCTCAGGCCATGGCAGCCATCCTCGACCGCACCAGTGAGCAACCCGTGAAAATCATCATCGATGATAGCAGCGCTACCTTCGAGATGACCGATTTCACCCTCTCGTGCCGCTTCATCAATGGCCGCTATCCCAACTATAACTCGGTAATCCCCGTCAACAATCCTTACACCGTGACGGTCGACCGCCTGGCGTTGCTCAACGCAGTGCGCCGCGTGTCGGTGTTCGCTCCCGTGGGTGGACTGGTGCACATGAGCATTGGCAAGGAAGAAATCCAGCTCGTGGCTCAGGACCTCGACCACTCGACGCAAGGCGACGAAACGGTAGCATGCGAATACGACGGCGAACCCATGCAGATGGGCTTCAAGTGCCAAAACGTAGTCGAGGTGCTCTCGTCGATGACCTCGCCCACGGTGCTCATCAAGCTGCTTGACCCCGCTCGTGCAGGCCTCTTCCTGCCCTCGGAGCAAGCTGCTGGCGAGGACCTCATCATCCTCCTCATGCCCATGATGGTATAACACTGGAGTGTTGAGAGTTGAGAGTTGAGAGTTGAGTTAAGGCGGCTGCGCCGCCGTAGTTCAATTGTTCTCTCGTCTCTCAACTCTCGTCTCTCAACTCTCGTCTCTCAACTCTATTTACTATGGATTTGAAATTAGAAAGGCCGTTGATTTTTTTTGATATCGAATCGACGGGACTCAATATCACAAAAGACCGCATCATCGAGTTGTCTTACGTCAAGGTGTTCCCCGACGGGCACGATGAGCGGAAGACCTATCGTGTGAACCCGGGGATACCCATTCCAGCCGAATCGACCGAGGTGCATCACATCACCGATGCCGACGTGGCTGGTGAGCCGCGCTTTGAGCAACTGGCACCCGAAATTTGGGCGAAGTTCAAGGACTGCGACCTCGCGGGCTTCAACAGCAACTACTTCGACGTGCCCATGCTCGTCGAGGAGTTGGCGCGCGCAAACTACGAGCTCGACTTGAGCCAAGTGAAACTCATCGACGTGCAGAACATCTACCACAAAATGGAGAAGCGCGACCTCGAGGCTGCGTGCCTCTTCTACTGCGGCCACGAGATGGAAAATCACCACTCGTCGGCTTCGGATGCAGCTACCACCTACGACGTGCTGCGTGGTCAACTCGACCGCTATCAAGGCAAACTCGAGAACAATGTGGCCGCCCTGGCCGAGTTCTCGCGCATGAAAAAGAACGTCGACCTTGCAGGTCGCATCATCCTCGATGAAACTGGCACCGAGGTGTTCAACTTCGGCAAGCACAAGGGAAAATCGGTGGCTGCAGTTCTCAAGGCCGAGCCGGGTTGCTACATCTGGATGATGAATGGAGACTTCTCGGTCGACACCAAGCAGGCTCTCACCCGCATCCTTCTCAAGGCCAAGCCCGATTACTTCGGCTGGATGATGAAAAGCGACAAGCTTACAGACGCCGCAAAGCAGGTGATCACCGACATCCTCAAGCGCGAGAAGAACGGCAACCGTTAACACAACAATTCTCACATCAATCGCACAACAATGTTGAAAGGTAAACACATCGTGCTGGGCATCACCGGCGGCATCGCTGCCTACAAGAGCGCCTTCCTCGCCCGCTTGCTCGTCAAGGCTGGCGCCGAGGTGCAGGTCATCATGACCCCCAACGCCAAGCAGTTTATCACCCCGCTCACGCTGTCGACCCTAACGGGAAAACCCGTGATTAGCGAGTTCTTCACTGCCAACACAGGCCAGTGGAACAGCCATGTGGATCTGGGTTTGTGGGCCGACGCTTTCCTCGTGGCCCCCGCCACGGCGTCCACCATCGGTAAGATGGTCGCTGGCGTGGCCGACAACATGCTGGTTACCAGTTACCTGTCGACCCGCGCTACCGTGTTTGTCGCCCCCGCCATGGACATGGACATGATGGCGCACCCATCGACGGTGGCCAACCTGGCGCTGCTGCGCGAGCGCGGCTGCATCATTATCGAGCCCACCGCCGGTGAGCTCGCCAGCCACCTCGTGGGCAAGGGCCGCATGGAAGAGCCCGAAAACATTGTGGCAGTGCTCGACCGCTACTTCGACCACAGCGGCGACCTCACCGGCAAGCGCGTGCTCATCACCGCAGGCCCCACGGTCGAGCGCATTGACCCCGTGCGATTCATCAGCAACTTCTCGTCGGGCAAGATGGGCTTTGCCCTCGCCTCCGAGTGCGCCAGCCGTGGCGCCGACGTCACCCTGGTAGCTGGCCCCGTGTCGCTCACCATCGACGACCCCGGCGTCACCCGTATCGACGTCGAGAGCGCCCAAGAGATGTACGACGCGGTCATCAGCCGACAGCCCGACCAGGATATCCTCATCATGGTTGCCGCCGTGGCCGACTACCGCGTCGAGAACGCCGCCGACCACAAAATCAAGCGCGAAACGAGCGACGCCCCCGTGCTGCGACTCGTCGAGAACCCCGACATCGCAAAGGCCGTAGGAAAAGCCAAGCGCAAGGGACAAATCTCGGTGGGCTTTGCCCTCGAGACCGACAACGAGCAAGTCAACGCCCAAGGCAAACTCGAGCGCAAGAACTTCGACATGATTGTGCTCAACTCGCTGCGTGACCCCGGCGCTGGATTCCAGACCGACACCAACCGCATCTGCATCTACACCCGCGATGGTGCCAAGCGCGAGTACCCCCTGAAGAGCAAACGCGAGGTCGCTGCCGACATCGTCGACGCCCTGCGCGAGCTGCTCCCCGCTCAGGATTAACGCATTATTCACCCCGTGACAGTGAACACGATGAAAATCAACTTCAAGTCAATCGTCGCCGCCCTGCTGCTACTCGTCGCCCTGCCCCTGGCTGCCCAGGACCAGGCCTGCGAACTCAACTGCGACGTCGACGTCAACGCCGAACAGGTCCAGAGCGCCAACAAGAACGTTTTCCAGACGCTCAAAGAGGCCATCAGCGACTACATGAACACCACCAAGTGGACCGACGCGCAATTCTCGACCAACGAGAAAATTCAGTGCCGCCTGTTCTTCACCATCACCGAGTGGGACGATGGAACCGGCAAAATGAGCGGCAACCTCCAGATTCAGTCGATGCGCCCCGTCTACAATAGCTCCTACACCACCACCTTGATTAACTTCAAGGACAACAAAATCGAGTTTACCTATCAGGAAAACGAGCCCCTGGTGTTTGCCGAGCAAGAGATGGTGAGCAACCTCACAGCCATCCTCAACTTTTATGCCTACTTGATTATCGCCGTCGACTTCGATAGCTTCGGCTCCCACGCGGGCGACCCCTATTACGAGAAAGCCGCCACCGTGGTGCGCTTGGCACAAAGTTCGGGCGAAAGTGGATGGAAGGCGTTCGAGGACACCAAGAACCGCTCGGCGGTGCTCAGCGCGTTTACCGACAAGGCAACCTCGCCCTTGCGCGACATCCTCTACGACTACCACCGTCAAGGCTTGGACCAGATGGTGGTGAGCGTCGATAAAGGCCGCGCCAGCATCACCAAGTGCGTCGAGACCATCGCCACCGTTCACGAGGCCGCTCCCATGTCGGTGGGCATCTCGATGTTCAAGGACGCGAAGCTCGACGAGCTTGTGAACGTCTACTCCAAGGCCGGCACTGCCGAGAAGGAGAAGGTCTATGACATCCTCTATGACCTCTATCCCACCGAGCAGACCCGCCTCGCCAAAATCAAGGAGACCAGCAACTGATGCCGCCCTGCTGCCCTATGGCTGCATCGTGGCAACAGCTTGCTCGCTTATATTCACCACAATCACGATATGTTATCACGATTGTTTATCACAAACTACGCGCTCATCGACACCATTGAGCTCAACCTCACGCCCGGCTTGACCATTATTACTGGCGAGACGGGCGCTGGTAAATCCATTATTCTGGGCGCACTCTCGCTGCTGCTGGGCCAGAAGGCCGATGCGCGCAGCGTGCGCGACCCCCAGCGCAAGACCGTGGTCGAGGCCACCTTCGACATCGCTGCCTACGGGTTGCAACCCTTCTTCACCGAGCACGATATCGACTACGACGAGCACGAGTGCCTGCTGCGACGCGAGGTGAGTGCTGCAGGACGCTCGCGGGCCTTCATCAACGACACGCCCGTGCAACTGCCCGTCTTGCGCGAACTCGCCACCCAGCTTGTCGACATCCACTCGCAGCACAGCAACATGCTGCTTGCTAAACCCCAGTACCAACTCACCATCCTCGATGCCATTGCCCATGATGCACCGCTGCTGGCGCAGTATGCAACGGCTTATAACGCCTATCGCCACGCCGATGCAGCCTTGCAGCAAGCTATCGCCGACTATGAGCAAGCGCGCGCCGACGAGGACTACACCCGCTTCCAGTTCACCCAGCTCGACGAGTTGCAACTGCGGCCCGGCGAGGAGGCCGAGCTCGAGGCACAGCAACTGCGGCTGGCCAATGTGGGTGAAATCAAGGAAATCCTGAACAGCGTGGGCTATGGCCTCCAGGGCGACGAAAGCGAATACGCCCAAGACTCAATCATGGAGCGCCTCGATAACTTTGTCCATGAGATGAGCAAACTCGAGGGCAAACTCGTCGAGGCAACCGAGTTCACGCAACGTCTGCGCTCCGCATCCATCGACTTGCGCGACCTGTGCACCACGCTCATCAATCTTGCCGACAGCATCGACGATGACCCCAGCCTGCTCGAGCAAGTCGAGCAACGCCAGCACGCCATCTACGACCTCAAGCGCAAGCACAACGTCGACAGCGTCGAGGCGCTCATCGCCCTGCACGACACGCTCAAGGAGCGCTTGGGCTCAATCGAGGGCGGCGAGGAACACATCAATGAATTGCGCGAGCAGGTCGAAACCCTGCGGGCACAGGCCTTGGACCTCGCGCAGCAACTCAGCACGAAGCGCCACGAGGCTGCTCAGCAGTTTGAGCAACAACTCGTTGCGCAAGCCCACCGCTTGGGCCTGAAAAACATGGTGGGACACATCGACTTTGCCACCGTGGAGATGGGCCCCACGGGCACCGACGCCGTCGAGCTGCTCCTTGCCTTCAACCGCAACCAGCAACCCATGCCTGTGCGCGACACCGCCTCGGGCGGCGAGATTTCGCGCGTGATGCTCTGCATCAAGCACATCGTGGCGCAGTCGATGCAGCTGCCCACGCTCATCCTCGACGAGGTCGACACCGGCGTCTCGGGCGAGGTGGCTGGCATGATGGGCGAGATGATGGCTGCTGTGGCACGTAACATCCAGGTGATTACCATCACCCACCTGCCGCAAGTGGCTGCCCACGGCACCGCCCACCTCAAGGTCTACAAGACCGACACGGCACAGTCGACCATCACCCACGTCGACCTCCTCGACGACGAGCAACACGTCATGGAGATTGCCCGCATGCTCAGCGGCAAGCAACTGGGCCAGGAAGCCATTGCCAACGCCCGCGCACTCATCAACTCATGTAATCCCAAATCAGCATCATGAATCCCGACGATAACCAACGACCCAAGTGGCATCCCCGCTACGGCACCCCCAGCGAACGCCGCGAGCCCGACTATGTATATGGCCGCCACGCCGTGTTCGAGGCTCTGGAGGCAGGGCGCTCCATCGACCGCATCCTGCTCAAGCGCGACCTCGATAGCGCCACGGCACGCGCCATCACCGAGCGTGCCCACGCGGCTGGCGTCCCCATTCAGCGCGTCCCCATTCAGCGCCTCGACCGCATCACCCGCAAGACCCACCAGGGCATGATTGCCCTGCTTGCCGCCGTCGATTATTACCACCTCGACGACCTGATTCCCTCGTGGTTTGACGAGGGTGGCAACCCCATGGTGGTGGTCCTCGACGGCGTGACCGACGTGCGCAACTTTGGCGCCATTGCCCGCACCTGCGAGTGCGCTGGCGTCAACGCCATCGTCATCCCCGACCACGGCAGCGTGAGCATTACCGCCGATGCCGTCAAAACCTCGGCGGGTGCCCTGAACGTGCTCCCCGTGTGCCGCGTGCCACGTCTCACCGATGCCATCACGCTGCTGCGCGACAGCGGCTTCGACATCGTGGGCACGAGCGACCACAACGCCACGGACTACACCACGCCCGATTACACCCATCCCGTCGCCATCGTCCTGGGCGACGAGGGCAACGGCATTTCGCCTCAGGTGATGGACCTGTGCAACCACCGCGTCGTCATCCCCGAGTTTGGCCAAATCAACTCGCTCAACGTCTCGGTGGCGGCTGGAATCGTCATCTACGAGGCCGTGCGACAGCGCATGGCACAAGGCCAAACCGTGAAATAATGTTTTTTAGGTTGTAATAGCCACGTTTTTGCAGTAACTTTGCACCACTGTTGGGCCGCCATGGCTCTCAAGGTCACTGGACCGCCCAACACATTATTATATATTGAAGAGATGATTAATCGAATATTAATCCGCATCAAGGTCGTGCAAATCTTGTACGCCTTTGTCAACACCAAGCCCGAGGCCACCCTCGCACGCGCCCAGCGTGACCTGAAAACCAGCCTCGAGCAAACCTACGCGGTCTATAACCGGCTGCTGGCGCTCACCATCGCCCTGACCGACATGCAGGACCGCCGCCTCGACGACGCACGCAACCGCTACATGCCCAGCGAGGAGGACCTGAATCCCAACACCCGCTTCATCGACAACCGCATGGTCGCTGCCCTGCGTGCCGACGAAAAGCTGCAGCAATACATCAGCGACAACCACATCAACTGGGACGACCAGTTCATCTACCTGCGTGCCACGCTCGACCGCATCCTCAAGAGCGACATCTACCTCACCTACATGGACGATAGCGCCGACGACTTGCAGCACGATTGCGAGCTGTGGCGCCAACTCATGCGCAAGGTGATTTTGCCCGACCCCGAGTTGCTCGAGGTGCTGCAATCTATCTCGCTCTATATCACCGAGGAAGACGTCGATATCATGGGCCAGTTTGTGGTGAAAACCATGCGCCGCATCGCTCAAGGTAAAGACGACATCATCTTGCCGCCGTTCAACGACGAGGGTGATGCGAAATTTGCATCGACTTTGCTCGACGAGGCCGTGCGCCAGTGGGACGTCAACAATGCGCTCATCGACTCGCTCGTTGCCGACGAGCGCTGGGACAGCGAGCGCATCGCCATGATGGACCGCATCATCATGGCCATGGCGCTGGCCGAGGTGCGCTCCTTCGAGAGCATCCCCACCACCGTGACCATCAACGAGTACGTCGAGCTGGCTCGCAACTTCTCGACGCCCAATAGCTCCAACTTTGTCAACGGCTTGCTCGATGCTGCCGTCAAGACCTTGCGTGACCAGGGCACCATCGTGAAACCCTAGTAGATAACATAATTCATAACCATCACGTGCCACGCATCCCACCATCGCGTGGGGTAGGGCACAATAAACCTATCAAACCACTATGATACAGAACTTTATTCTCGCTCAATCGTCGGCCGCAGGTGGCGGCATGAGCAGCATCTTGATGATTGTTGCCCTCATCGCTATTTTCTATTTCTTCATGATTCTGCCGCAGCAGAAGCGCAACAAGAAAATTGCACAATTCCGCGACGGCCTGCAGAAGGGCGACAAGGTCATCACCTCGGGCGGCATCTATGGTCGCATCAGCGAAATCAAGAAGGAAGACCCCGTTGTGATGCTCGAGATTGCTAAGGGTGTGACCATCCGCATCGACAAAAACTGCATCTATCAATCGGTACAAGAGGTGAACGAGTCGGGCGCTCAAGCGTCGACCAACACCACGGCTAACTAATCACCCCCCCGTCACGAGTAATCGCATGAGCAACACGACGCAAAATCGCAAGTGGTACCAGCGTTTCAAGCTCTCTGCTTCACAGTGGAGACAGATTCTGCTGTTCCTGCTGTTTGCGTTTATTTCGCTCATTTTCTGGTGCATCCTCACCTTCAACGCAGCCATCACAGTCGACCTCGAGGTGCCACTCAACGTTACGGCCAAACCCACGAATGTGCGGTTCCTCACCCGCGTCCCCGACACGCTGACCGTCACCATGCACGGCACCGCCTCGTCGTTCCTCAAGTACCTCTTCAAGGACCCCAAACCCCTGGAGGTGCGCTTCAAGGACTACAGCGACGGTGAGAACACCTTCAAAATCGATAGCGAGCAACTCAAGAAGTTGGCCAGCCGCATCCTCAGCAACAACAACGCCACGGTCACCACGGTGCTCCCCTGGGGCATCACGGCCACGTTTACCGACTTGCCGGGCAAGCAGGTACCTGTCATCCCCGACATCGACATCGCTGCAGCCATGGGCTCGACGCAAAACGGCATCGTCACCATCAGCCCCGACTCGGTGATGCTCTATGGCGACAGCAAAACGCTATCGCAGGTTACCGAGGTCTACACCTATCGTCTGCAGGCTCACGACTTGAGCGACACGCTCGTGCGCAAGGTCTCGATTTCACCCATCAAGGGCGCCATCACCGAGCCACGTAGCGTTACTGTGACCATCCCCATTGCTCCGCTCATTACCAAGCAGCAACCCGTGGTGGTGACCGTGCGCAACACGCCGCCGGGCGTCAAGCTCATCGTCTTCCCCTCGACGGTCGATGTGACCTTCAGCACCACGATGTCGCGCTATCGCAGCGATGCAGTCATCAGCGCTGTGGTCGACTACAGCGCCATCAACTGGAACAACCCCTCGCACAAGGTGCCCGTGATACTCGGTGAAATTCCTGGCGCTTATCAGAACGTCCACGTGACGCCCGATAGCGTTGAGTACATCATCGAGAAACATTGATGCACAGCAAGATGACGGCAACCAAGCTCATTGCTCTCACAGGTGGCATCGGCGCAGGAAAAAGCGTCGTTGCACGTGCCTTGCGGGTGATGGGCTACCCCGTGTACGACTGCGACAGCCGCGCCAAGCAACTCATGAACACCGACGCAGCGGTGGTGCAAGCCATCACCGAGCGATTTGGACGCGAGAGCTACACTGCGGCGGGCGAGCTCGACCGCAAGCGCTTGGCATCCATCATTTTCAGCGACGATGCAGCGCGGCTCGATGTCAACGCCATCGTGCATCCCGCCGTCACGCGCGACCTGCTGCAGTGGGCCCAGGCGGCAAGCACATCGCTCGCCTTTGTCGAGACGGCGCTCATTGCCGAGAGCGGCTTGCAGCGTGTGGTTCACGCCGTGTGGAACGTCGAGGCACCCACCGCGGTGCGCATCGCCCGCGTGGTGGCACGCAATGGCCTCACACCACAGCAAGTGCAGCAGCGCATCGATGCCCAGCAAGCACTGCGACCCGCTGGCGCGCAGGTGATTGTGAACGATGACCACGAGCCCTTGCTGCCGCAATTGCTCAACCTGCTCGAGCAACAACAATCAAGTAATAACTAATTTTCACGCAATCGAAATAACATCTATCAACTACTGTTATGCTAAAGAAAATTCTTTCAATTTCGGGTAGACCCGGACTTTACAAACTCGTCTCCTACGGTAAAAACATGCTCATCGTCGAGTCGCTCATCGACCATCGCCGCTCGCCCGCAACGGCACGCGACCGCGTTACTTCGCTCGGTGATATCGCCATCTATACCGATGCCGAGGAGGTTGCACTGTCCACCGTGTTGACCTCAATTGCAAAACAAAACGACAACAAACCCATCGACACCGCAACCGTTGCAACGCCCGCACAGCTCGCCGACTTCATGAGCAAGGCGCTGCCTAACTACGACGTCGACCGCGTTCACAATAGCGACATCAAGAAAATCGTCGCATGGTACAACCTGCTCATTTCCGCCGGTATCACCGACTTTACCCCCGCTCAAGAGGCCGAGGAGGAGAAACCCGCCGAGGAGGAGAAACCCGCTGAGGAGGAAAAGCCTGCAAAGAAGCCCGCAAAGAAGGCTAAAAAGGCCGACGACAAGAAATAATCGCTGCGCATCATGACTCGCGCACGACGACTATTACAACTGATGACAACGGTGGTACTCAGTGCCACCGTCTTGTCGTCGTGCCACACCACGCGCGAGGAATATCCCGACCGCGGGCCAGGGTGGGGGACAGGTAAGCACCGCACCGAGCACACAACCACCACGCCATCCACCCCATCGACTACCACGCGAAACACCACACCACGTGTCGACTCCTCGGTCCCCACCGAGTGGCAAACGCTTGACGTGAAACTCAGTCGACACGACAACCGTAAACTCTATTACGAACTCAAGAAATGGCTGGGAACGCCCTACCGCTACGGCGGACACGACCGCGAGGGCACCGACTGCTCGGGCTTGGTCATGCAAGTCTACAAGGAAGTTTACGGCATCACCCTCGAGCGCAACTCAGCCCGCATGTGTGAGAACAACTGCAAAGCCATCGACCGCGACAAGTTGCGCAACGGCGACCTCGTCTTTTTTGGTAACGACCGCGGCATCAACCACGTAGGCATCTACCTGCGCGACGGCTACTTCGTCCACGCCTCCTCCTCCCGCGGCGTCATCGTCAGCCACCTCGACCAGCCCTACTTCACCACCCACTTCCGCACCGCCGCCACCGTCACCACCCCCAAATAAAATCCCCCCTCCACCATTTTTACGTCTAAAAACGTCTAAAAGCTACGTCTAAAAGTCTGAAAAATTGCATTTTTTTAGCTAAATCGTTGATTACCAAACGGCTATATTTTTGCGAAAACTGCGTCTAAACAGCGATTTTATTCGAAGCTTACCCCGCTTTATAGAGGACAGAAACTTTGTCGAAACTTGAAGGGAAGTTGAGGCTCGAAGAGCCTACAGGTTGGTAACCCCAGGGCGATTGACGAGCGTTAGCGAGGAAAGAGTCCTGGGGTACAGAGGAAACATAACCCGCACCTCGACGAGGTGCCACCTTAGCGACAAGTGAATCTGTAAGAAGTAGGCCCTCTTCGAGGACCTAAATGGATGATTACCAATACCCTAGG
>Ga0181612_131821_pt1 | contig 13445 bp, 9 predicted proteins | sample HoacroProtozoa21_FD_119630 | JGI IMG/M metagenome (GOLD analysis project Ga0181612, IMG submission 119630) | Hoatzin crop microbial communities from Cojedes, Venezuel. Combined Assembly of Gp0051906, Gp0051904, Gp0051908 | reverse complement strand
CGTGTAGGGGAAGAGGGTAGATCTCGGTGGGCGCCGGATCATTAAAAAAAAACGGAGAAGCTGGCGTGAGCGTCCCGCTCTCGTAAACGGGAGCAGCACCAGCGCCGCTGTAGAGGCGTGACAATGCAGCACGTCCCTCAGCAGAGGTCCTGTCCGCACCAGCCACCGCTGGCGAGAGCTGTGGTGCGCGGTGTTCCCGTTCTGTTGGCGGGGGCGAATCGGAGCGCAGTGAGTGCGCGTAGGGACGTTACTGCCAGAGTTGTTACTTTTTATGTCCCTTGGGAGCGAATCCGGCCTCAATTTATTAAGCAGTCATCTTGTGAGAGGCAGCGTGGGAGCGCGTGTCCCAGAATGCCTGCGTTATCGGGCATTGCTCCAGCCAATGCAGCATGGGAAATCCGCGTTTCTCACCTTACTGGCACTTTTACATTTAAAGTTCGTTTTGTGAGGGTGGCGTAGGCCTTACTATGTAGAGAGAGTGTAGCCAGAATCCACTTTCAACCAATATTGCAGTATTTACGTAATTTTAGGAAAAAACCAAAACTCTTTAATTAAATACTTTTATAAGCGTGTAATCCAGCCTCTTTTTAGCTGCCTGTGGAACGGTTTCCCTAAAAGAAGACTCTAAAGTAACAACAAAGACCACGGGGGGGAGCAAGTGACCTGTGCAAACGCAGGCTCTCTGTGGAGACTCAGAAGACCTCTCTTCACAGCATAGAAAATTTGGGCACTTAAGCATCCAAATTTTGAGAATTAATTTGGTGCCTAAATAATTATTTAGGGTTCTGATATTAACCGTATTCCTTGTGGCATCAGTGCTAAAGCTCTATCTCATTCCTAGTTTATCCTTTCCATTATCTTGTGGGCCCTGCCTTTTGCTGTCATTCCCCCTAACTAAGCTCCCGGTCCCTATTATCATCCTTTTCTTGATTATCTTTTGTTTTTAATTACCGCTTTCAGCTATAGTGACTTTCACTCCCACAGCCTTGCAGAAAATCCAGTGAGGTGCATCCTGGGATCCCAAGGGAACAAGACTACTTGTAAACCTGTACTGTGAAATGGCGAGAAATTTCTGTGGCAGCAGGATAACTGAGGGGCAGTATTGGGAAATTTGGAACCTCGTGCTGCCAGGTATGAGAGGACTGGCAAGCAAGGGCACGTTAAATCTGTGAGGGAATCTGTTCTGCAGTGGTTAAGCTGGGCATGGGCTCTGTCAGCTGTTGGGCAATAGCCACAGTAGTGATGCTGTGGGGGGGATCGCTGATGAGGCACTATTGTTGGTATGAATTGGGCAGAAGAACAGCGGGGCCTTTCCTAGAGGGTCTGGCAGAGAGGCCCTCAGCCAAGCAGACACAGGTTGATGTGAAAGTTTTCCTTCAAAAGATTTCAAACCGACCTGGAGAGGAGACATTTCGCTTAGGGGACAGACTAAATCCAGTCCAGGAAAACCTCAAATTATGACTGATGGAGACAGGAGGAGGCCCAGAACTTTTCTGTGCTGATCTGCTCCATTTGTGTCAAATGACATGCAAATACAGCCATAGCCACAATAGCCCAGGATAAATCTGGGAAATGTGGAGAAAGAAGGCAGCAGGAGAGCTGCCTCCTCTCCACCCCAGTGGAATCAGCTGCTGCTTGGTTTTGAACTGGACGAGTTTAATGAGGTGTGGGATGGTACGCATCCTCACGGCCAGGTCCTGAGGGGAGGACGAGTACTGGCGTATTGACAAAGCAACAACTGAAGTGAGGGGTCTGAACTAATCTCTGCTCACCAGTCTGCATGATGTGAAACAGGAAAAGTATCTAACGTGCCATACAGATCAGATCTGCTATTATTAGCCAGTTATAGCTCTCTCTTTTCAACTAGTGGTATCTAAGGCCCTGTGTTTGTTTATAAACTTGGCCCACGTGTATACTTTGCACTGCTAACAACTAGATTAATTAGAAACATGAGTTTTATCAAAATAGTTATATCCTCAGCAGCATAACTGGATGCAATCACAGGGTATATCTTACTTCCATTCTTTAGAGAAATAAAGAATATCAGAATACCTACTTCAATATATTGGGTTTACTGTTTCACCGGTAAGATAAGGTCTTGGTTGGATATTACTCCACAGTTTTACACAAAGTCAAATTTGTTTATACCCAGGCAAGTGCAACCAACAAAATTCATGTTTATGAAATTTTACAATGAGGTGCTGTGCGATGTAGTGCACTTCACATTGCTTTGTGTGCAGTTGTAAGATAAATGACTACAGAAAAAAAAAGAAAAATACTTATAAAAACATACATTTATAACGTCCCTTTTTAACATGTGGAACGGCAAGCTGATTTATTTTTAGCAACGAGTGGTACACAGACATCTTACATGGCCAAGGCCTCAGTGTGCTACATTTTTTAACCTTTAAGGCAAGGCAGAAGCAAATATGTGTCAGACTATCTAAGCGTAAACGCTGAAGTTACAAAATTTTAATTTGAAATCTGAAGTCTGATTTCAGGGGTATAAAATGGGCCTTAAAATTGTATGAAAATGAATGTATTGTAGTTAATCTAAAAGACTTACTATTGACATCTACTTTTTAATTTTATTCCATTAAGCCCCCAAAATGGTCTTTTTCTGGCACTTTTCCTATCACATTGTCCACTTATTTATAGGAAAGACGTAAATAATTAATACTTTCAAAAATAAAATCTAAAGAAATAAAAACTAATGCTGTTAAAATCACTACTATTTCGAACAGCCAAGGCAAATAAAATATATTAACTGCCAAATAGATTATTTTAGGGACTACATAAGTTAAAGCATTAAATACGAAGTTTTCAACCGAAATGATATTGTTCAGAAGAAGAGATAGAACCCAGCAATTCACAGTAGGAGTTGGAACAGTCAGGGCAGTGACCTCCATTTGGTATCTTGTTTTCTACAGCAGAGATGGTTCTACAGAACAGGCAGTTTTGTCTCCACTTTGGTCCACTTAACGTTTCACAATGAGACAAAAGGAAAACTCACTGGCTGTAGAGTTTTTCTCTAGAAATTGAAGTATTTGAGATTTTTTTATTAGGTTGAAACATCATATTTTATCACCTGTCCTACTAACACGGGTCTTTCAGTGCTCTTTGACAATAAGAGATCTTTAAGAGAAAAGTAGATCTTTCACTCGTTTTCAGTTGCTTAAAAGCTACTGATACCTATAGCCCAAAGTAGCCTCTGCATTGTCTTCATCTGAAAGTAATTCCCCATTACTTCCTTTAAAATTACAATACTTGTAAAAATTAATCATTATCTGTAGTCTATATTAATAGATTTCTTCCTGAGTGTCCCCAAAATGTAGGCTAATCATGTGGCTAATGCACTTTCTTTACTTACTTGTTTTAGATCCATATCCAAATCAGGCAATGTAAATAACTGACCAGGAACATAAATACATTGAAGATTAAATGCACCTTTCAAAGCAGCCTTTGCACACCTGAATTTTACCCTCCAGGCATTTCTATGAAATACTTCAGCTGCTTGCCAGGTGTCAGATCAGAATCTATTATTCTACCGGCATAAACCACTATCAGCGATGAAATGGTGTATATCACCACGGATCTTTTATGACCAGTATTACCTACTCCAAAGTGCTGCAGTTCATCAAAAATATTTTAAAATCAAAATGATTTCAAATACACCACGACTGTATGTATGCTTTAAGCAAATCTTTACTTTGTAAAGCTTAAAAACTTAATGTATTTGCAAAACTGTAAATGTTTATAAATTTGTTAAGGAATCGTAAGCCGAAAGGCATAGCTTACACATGTACTCGTACTGAATCGGCTTTATATTAAAATCTAGACAAGGAAAAATATTTTCTACTTTGATTGGGACGGTTTAAATCTAGACTCAATTTCAGAATAAGATTTTACTCATATCTAAAAGCTGAAGTTTACTTCAGGCATATCACTGTCAAATAGCCGGCAGTTTCATTCAGATGAGCTCAATGTAGTTCTTAACATGGATAAGTTTTGATTTCCAAGTAATGCTTTGAAAATAGAACATCTGGGTCATTACAGTGTTCATTCTACTGCACAGTAAATTGAAATGTGGCACATGCTAAACTTTATTCACCTCAGCTGTGTTGCTCTCTGAAAGCTGGAATTCTTCTCGACTTACCCTAAAATACGATCTACAGACACAGCTATGCTATTGGCATACATTGGCTGCCGTAAGTAAAAACACCCCACTCCTTAAAATTGGTGTACCAGCTGAAGTACAAGCTATACCAACAAAAAGACTCTTTCACAAGGAAAAGCAGCATTTATTTTGATTATTCAGTATAGGTGTATTAGCAAACTCTTTAAAATGCAGATCAACTCCAAGAAAGTTTGTACAGGTCCCAGAATATCGTGCTTCTCTACAAAGTCAGCATTTGCTGCAGAACTCATATCTAGAAGGAAAAGCAGCTCCCGTGGCTACCATGAAGATCAAATTGACTACACAGCAGTGCGATATTACAACTTCAAAAGATGAACTGACCTAGTCATCTCAGCGGGACGCTGAGTTAATGCACTCTTTCTGGCGTCTCACAGCATATCTCCTGCAAGCAACACTCTTTTCCCTTCCAAAAAGTGGTTTCTCCCAGTAGCTTCCGCAATTAAAAAATCTGCAGTATTTTAAATATGTGCCAATGACTTTTAGATGAAAAATAATTCATAATGAAATGTATAAGAAAAAAAGACCCTGCCTGGGTTGTATCCAGCTTTAGATACAGTTCATTCAAAAATCATTTTACGTATAGCTGCCACAGAACCCTGTGGATGCTACTGGAAAAGCTACAGCCACCAGCGTACAATGCGCCCTTCAGCCTACGGCAGAGTGCGTGGCATCTCATTTATACAGTCTCGCTAGTCCAGGACTAAATATTCTGATTGTAGCAGTCACACGCCTCTGCCAATGCACTGAAAGCACAAGGTTGGAAACCATGAAGTCACTAAGGGCTTGGTGACAGATCCCTCTCTGTATCTGAACTTCTGAATCAGTTTTACTGTGTATATCGCTGTGATACCACAGTGAGATACCAGTGAGAAAAAGGAGCTTCCAAAGCCATACATTCTGTCCCTATAAACAACGACATAGGAGTACTGTCAACCTTAAGAAATTAAAGGTAAAATTCAAACACTTGATTACATTTGCATAGTTGTGAAAATTTATTAGTTACAGTGTAATGAAAATCAACTTTTTTGGTACAGGCAGAAGTAAAAACATACATTATATAGAAAAAAATCACAGCTTTAAAAACTGGCTTACATTGTTTAAAATGAGTAAATCTTGTTGTATTTCAAGGCATTGGACTTTAATACTTAATTTTATGCCAAACCATCACACAGTGCAAGAAATATTCAGCAATAGTACAAATTCCATACAGCAGTCTTCAGAGTATTTAGTCTCACAGAATTTCTTGGTGGCAAAAAAAATGTGCTGAATATTTTTTCCTTTTGAACACAAAACATTGCTGAAGTTAAATTGTTCTTTCTTTACATACTCTGTATTACAAAAATATCAAATTGCAAATTTGACAGTGTATTCTACAAATAAATGCGCCATGGACAACAGGAATTGCAACTTTGGGACAGTTACTTTACAAAGTGTATTACAAAAAATAAATTATATGGCAAACAAACAAAATCAAGCACATGCCTTAGGCTTTGCAAATAAAAGTGAAATTCAGCTGGCAGAAAGACTGCTTCTCTCTCTCTGGCTCTGTACTTTAAAAATATCAGTAAGGCCCTTCATTCTTAAAGCTCTACCAAGAAAAAATATATAAAATCTAATGGAAGAAGTAAATACTTCCACGAACAATCAGTAGCACAAGTGACCCTGGTGTTGATGGTAGAGAGCTTCTACAGTGATCCGTCCGACTGGCGAGGAGGGTAGTGCACACGGAGAGCATGTAGCGGGGCGGTAACTCATCTAGAGTTCATGCGTAGCTGGTGAATGATGACACTCTCTAAAAGAAAAGATAGCAAAACATTTGGTTTTACGAAACTGCAGACGAATTAGAAGTTCCTTTAATGAAGATCAATTACAATGGCAGTGCAATGCATTTTTCTTCTAGAAATGCCTCGCAGGCTTATTCTCATGTCACTGGTTGATACAAACGGTCCTGCCTAACACTACAAAGGGAAGCTAAATTAGTAGGAGGCTACGGTCCAGGAGCCCTTGGCTTCCATTTCAATGTCAAGACCATCACTCGGTTGTCCATAGGGAAGAATAATAATGTGGTTGAATGGATTAAATAAACCACAGGAACACCAAGGTTCCAGTCCCACACCCGAATCAGGTAGAGGAAGGCTTGCAGTTGGGTCTCTTGTATCCTGTCTGAACAAATCCATCATAAACCTGCTGGCAATTCTGAAATGGGGATGACGAAGAGGTATGAGGGCAATTCTCACTTTTAATTGAAATTTGACTTAGAAACCTATGCTGGTTTTGTTCAGCAAGTCTGTTTGAATTTTGCTGCTGACTTCAGTGGGGATAAATTTCAGCCACAGCATGCAAAACGCAAGAGTTGGCATTGTCTGTGAAAGCCTGGGTTTAACTTTGCCCCGCGTGTAATGTAGGAGATCCCTGACCCTGATTAATCTCTGGGCTCCCCTGAAATATTAATAGCCTGGTCTTCTGTTCTGCTATCTAAATACACTGCTTTTACAGGCAACTTTTTCAATATAAGAATTTAGCTATCAATGATGTTTTCCTCTGCAAAGGTGTATTTTATGCATTTCAAATAATATAACTTAACCAATGCTAACTAGAAACATATAATAATACATTTTCAGAAATACTGATTTTCTTAATTGAAATTATGTTTTCTTTCTGAAGGTTCCTTCCTCTCTTAATAGTCTGAAGATTTTTCAAAATTTACACAACCCATGAAATGACATTAATCGTGTATGTATTCCCTTTCACATTTTTATTGACTTCTGCCTTTGTCTACTTCCTAACTCGTATTTTCAAGATCTTTGGTTAAGTCACATTACAAGAGGAAAGAAGATCAAAAGGTTTTCCATGTACTTGGAACACCAGAACTTGGCCACTAGATGTCAGATTCCTTTTCACACACGGTGGATCAGAAAAGCAGGGTGAAGGCAAAATTCAAGTACATATGTTAAGGCAAATGAAATAATAGGATTTCCCAAATATGAAAGTATTTCTTTTCCATATGGTTTATCAATAACAAATGATTTTCAACAAGCTATGTGTACCAGTTCTACCAAATTTGAGCAATGATTGTGAAACAACCACAAACTACAGTAACATTTTACCTTACAACCAGGGCTGTTCTCTGTGGTTAAGCTCTTGTGGAATACGATGTAAAGAGCTGCATTTACCTACTACCAGATTGTAACCTCGGGTGAACTCTCCCATTAACTTCAATGGGAGACACACGAACTCTGTATGAAAGACTTTTCTTCTCAATATTCACTGTGCACATTATATATTAATATGGAGTTTAGATACAAAATTCTAAAAACTAAATGGGTAGCAGAAAAATATCACGGTCGCTTTAAAGGCTCAGTCGCTGAATGAACAGCAAAACTACAGTAGGTTTCTGAATCAGTCTTCCTCCTACAGACCAAATACAGAAATTATGCAGAAAAGAGTAGGAGAAATAATAAAAAATCGTGTAATTTCCACTTCTAGTATTTATTTGTTCATTCATTTCTCACACACGTACGCTCTTGTTTTGTCTATCAGTTTTTTGTATTTTAAATGCTTAAATATATGTTATACACACACGCATTTACACACACACAATCTAGTTACTAAAAGAGGTATCTGAGCAGTTATTAAGCTAAAATTATAGAAGGGCAGATTTTTGTCAGTGTTCTGTTGGACCACCCTCTGTAGGAATGTGATTTAGGATATGATTACATAAATTTTTGTAGGGTTATAGATGTGAATATTTCAAGGAGCTATGAATTCATTTAAACAAAACAATTTATTTCAATGTCAGGAAAAGAAAACAAAGTTAATGTAAAATGCTAATTCTGATTTCAGTCCCACTGATGTAAATGAGAACTTCTCCGGCAAACACATCATTAACAGCTGGCCTATGGAAAACACCAATTCATATAATGAAGCACATCGACTGACATTTTAACATACAAAGTTTAATTTCTTCTTACAATATATACAAAGAAATAACACCAGATAATACAAAAATGTATGTACCACAGACAACACATGCCCAAGTAACAGAAGAGAATAATAACATCAGTACTTCTATTTTTAAAATCCTGTTGAAGAGAGTTTTTAAAGTGAAGAACCATTCATACCTGAGTGATTCGTACCTGACTCTCAGAGCTGATAGCTCCGCATCTGAGAGCGGTTAACCCTGATTACATCTTCCAAAAAGCCAAGTAAGAGCAGTGTGTAGGGAGCGAGATTCAAAATGAAGTTAACATCTATAACGAGAAATGTTGCATACAGTTTTACCGGAGAGAGACCGGGCAAAACTAAGGGAAAGAGGGTAACTCGCACTGATCTAGGGGAGTAAAACATTCCCCTAAATGAAAACAAGTTCGAAAGATGAGCTCACAGAAACTCCTACCAGCAAACTGCAGGTTTCAAAGTGACTCAATGAAATCAGCCACTGATGTGTGATGGGAACATATAATTGGTCTGAAAAGTGTCCTGACCGTTGCAGCTTATTCCAAGCACCCGAAGCCCAGCAGGACAGTAGCTTCCTCCCTTTAAAGGCATACTCTTCCACTTCTGATCAGAATTAACGGAAAATTCGTGTAAATAATGGGAATGTTTTAGAACATGTATGGCATGTTTCAGGCAGTAACATAGGATTTGGCATCCAGTTGGCACGAATCAACATATTAACATGACTAGAGATTACTCACATCATGCTAATTACTATGTGCTCTAAGTGGTTTGAGGTTTAAATATGGTGACATGCATACTCTATGGGCATATTCAGAAGAGTCACAAAGTGTTATTTGTGTTTTGAAAAATCACACTAATGGGTGTCACAAAAGGAAAAAAAGGTGGCCAAAATAAATCAAAAGCTCTGTTTTTCTTCTGTTATTTACTCAACATGTTTACTGGCCTGAGAGAAATCCCCCAGGCGTCAGGGCTGAAGTGCTATGCTCCCTCATTTTCAGTCACACTTACTCAAATGTATTGCTCTGCTGATAACTACATTAGCAATACTCATACGTAACAGTAATTCAGGTGATGGGATCTAATCTAGAGGACACAGTGGAAGACTGATTGGGAACTGGATTTAAAATCACAGAGATCACCTGGAGAATTGAGGGTGCACCTTCTCAGTGTGCTGCTCGTGAACGGGTTGGCCCTTTCCCTGCTCTTCTGCCTCTCCACCTTACTGCTGTCCCGAGCCGTATGTTCCCACTGATGGGCTGGAGTTACCACGACTGCTTATATGGCCACGCAGTCAGCCAGAACTGGGCATCTCTCCAGCTGACACCGAATTCTACCAGAAACACAAAGATTTGTTCTCAGCCAGCTCAGGTCCTGATGAAGCACTGTAACTGTCATTATTACTCTGAGTTGAGTTCATTTTGCTACTGAAACTGTTCATTAAAAAAAAAAAATCAGTACAGAGGAAAAGGTAAGAGAGAGAAAGCATGAGGATGAGTCATTCTTGAAGATCACCTGGGAAGAGGAAGGTTTGGTTACTGTGTTGTAATCAGGTAATGTAGAATACACAAGAAGCCCTGTAAAGAGAGGCCCTAGTATTTTCCAATCGATTGGTGCCTCAGAGTTTGATTCTTCGGTGCCTAGGAAAATCTGAGGTCTGAACAAAGCTTGTCCTTGTGGTGTTCCTGACATCACTCTCTTGTGTTCATTCTTTGATGTAGTATGAAGGTGAACTCATGCTACATTCTTCTACGCAGTGGGGCACTGCTAAGGTCTTGCTCCTCTTCTCTGCCATCCTTTTCATTGAACTGAAAGAACTTCTTGTTCTGGAGACACCTATTGCTTTCTCAGATTTGGCTGAAATTAATTGATGTTATTCATCAATGTTATTCATCAATGAAGGACAGACGGAGGGATGGATGAACACAGATGCTTCATCTTGTAAGCCGCCTTTTCACAAAAGGCCAGGCTCAAAGGCAGCCTTTGGAACAGGGACCAGAATTCAGAGGGGCTCCCTCCTCCTAGTTCAATATCCTGACCACTCAACCACTCTCTTGTTTCTGCTCAGTGAATACTGAACTCCTCCATGCAGAACAGCACAGCCTGTACAGGAGGGAATGAGAATGCCACCTTCTTCCCCCTCAGCTGTCTGTCAGTGCCATTGGTGAACCTGGTTGGGGCTGATGTGGGTTTGAGTCTCCTCAGATACTGGTGAGCAAGGAGGACCCATCTCCTACCTTTGAAGAACAGTTTCAATCAAAAGCTTTTGAAAACAAGCAGCATTACCCCTACATTTGTATGGCATTTGACCTGCTAGGAGGCATTCATGATTCCAGTCGCTTTAAAACAGCCACTGGTTTCCTGAGCCTGCCTTCTTTCTTTTTCTGGCCTGAGAGCCTGGAACTAAGCTATGTTAAAGCTAGTCTTTACGCTTTTTGCCAGATTCCTTTTACCTCAGATCAGTTTCCCAGTTCAAACACTTGTGCCGGCTCAAGGGACAACCACATTAAGGGAAGTGAGTGCTTTCCTGGCTGGAGGTGTCAAGGACAGGACTGCAGCTTTTGACTCCAGTGTGGGGTTACATCCTGACTTTAAGTGACCATGAAATTGTGGCTTGACTTAAAAGCCCTTAGAGGAAATACAAGAACACCTGGATTATGGCTCTCCATTAGGCTCAGAGGCTGCAGTGCTAGTTAAGTCACAACCGAAGCACTGACTAGACAAGTGCAGTGGAATAACTTCAGGGAGATCTTCAGGATGCGTCCGGGGCTTAGGCACTATCTTTAAGACTCGATTGTCTAAATTGCCTTCTGGAGCTGACCTACTGAATGGAGAATCTTACTGTAGTCACTAAACATAACTGTCTTTAGATTCAGGGGCAATTCCTATAAAGACAGTTACGCTTCAACTTTTAATACTTCTGAACTGTAGGCTTTCTTTTTTCTTCATCTTACCCTTCTTCTGCCTTTAAGAATCAAGAATCTCGGGTCAATTAAAACAGATGTTGAAAATGATGAGTACTACTAAATACCTATTTTTAGCTAATGGTCAAACCAGTTGCCTGATTCCAACTCTTTAGGCTTCTGCTATCGAGCAAAAATTCCTTTCTGTTGTGCTGTCCCTGGGAAAAATGACAGCAACCTTGGTCTGACCTGTCTGGGATTTCTCGAGTCTGTCATAGGGAATTCTACTGACTCTACAAGAGTAACTCCCAGCTTGCACCCACAGTTCTGGTTCAGTTGTGCTAATTTGTGTATCCTGGATTTCAGGTGCTGTAAGGCTGGTTTGTTTCTTCAGGCGAATTTGCTTCTTAGATCTCAAGCAAAACCAACAAATTTTTCAACCGCAGGCACCCACAGAATATTGCCTTGGGTATAGCAACAGTTAACTAAGAAACAAAGTTTCTTTGAAACAAGAATCTGAAGAGGAAGGCTTCAGGCAGCTGTAGTTCATCACTGTATCAAGCCACATTAGCTTGGGGCTCATGTTTGCAATATTATTTAAATGACTGTTTAGACCTGAAGACTTGCTTCAGTGCCAGTATTTAGAGTGAATATCCAGCAAAAAGCTCTTAATAATGTGTTTTCTTCAAACATCTGCTAAAAAGTCTATGTTACAATGATAATAGTAAGATCTTGGCAACAATTTATTGACAAATTAAGGCTTTTAAGTGATAACAATTATTTCAGAGGATCTGATATATTTCCGACATAGTAACTCACATTGCTTGCCAATTCCAGTTTCTGAGTTTTATCTGAAATACTGAGAATTGAATGTTATGAAAAATGCTACTAAATGAATCTGATTTCCACATGTCGTAAGAACCAGAACCTTAAAATTAACAGGTATTGCAGGTGTTACACGTGTGAAAATTGAAGCCTACTTCTATTCTGACGTGGCAGCAGCTTTTACACCACACACAAAATGCCCTTCATGTGAATAATAAAATGCCAGCTTTATGCTGGGATAATGGCCATATCTGGACCTTAAATTGGAGCGCAATGCAAAGTGCAGACTGAAGACTAAACATTGCTTGGACTGAATATAATTTTGCTGACCTTCTGCATCAGATTCTTCCATCAGCTCTCTTCTCCCAGTCAGAAAGCCATTTAATATTTCAACCACTGGTACATTTTCTTTTCTGTGAATTGTATTTATTATTTATTGGTGGTCTTCCTGCCTAGCCTTCTGAAAGCTGTTCCTAAACACTGGGTCCTTTATAGCCAGCTGTGGTGGTTGAGGTATTACACAAGCTTTAAAACCATCATTTATCAGTCTGCTCAGCTCCATTTCTTTTGGTTGTGACTTTCTTCTGTGGAAATTGATCACTTAATGGAAATGCCCTTTAATGACTTCACTGTTATTAAATAAACAATCATAAAAATCATTGGCATCCACACCATTTCCATGCTGGAACAATTCCTTTAAAACATGCTTAAAAATGCAAACGTATAAATGAGGAAAATGAGGAAAAAATGAGGAAAGAGGGAAGGAAAGACAATGAATTGTGATGGTATTGTGAGGAGGTCTGTTTTTAACACAAAATATTTCAAACAACTGAGAATTGCGAGTAACTTCCATACCAAACCCTCTCTCTTTCACTGTCTGCACCTGAGCTGTGCCTTTAGATCGCAATTTCTGCCAGCAGCAGTCGGTGCTGACTTCCCCTCTACGACATAAGGATGCTTGGCAACTAAGATTTAAATATAGCACAAGTTCATCCTACCAGGACAACTGAAAACCTAGTGAAGTCCATGGAGTGGCTTGCTTCATAGCCTTTAGCAGTCTTTGGAGCAGGCACAAATGGGCTGTGTTGATTTTAGCAATGTTTCTCAAGCTTTTTCTAAAGACTAAACACCTTTTGGCTCACTTGCCTTCATCTGACCCCTGAGCTGGCAGTAACCCAGCGTGTGTAAGCTGGGGAGCCAGCTGTAACTACTGTCTACAAGCCTTAACCCCCTCTGTAAGAAATAAGCTGCTGCTTACTACTGCTGCTGCCTAACATTGTGCAACCTCCCTACCCCCTTGACCTTTGTAACAGCCTTGAGAAAACAGCTCGCCACTCAGAAACGCGGTTTTGGAGGGGAGACTCCTTGAGAGAAGGCTGCTCACACGGTGCCCATCCTTTCTTCACCTCCCTCCGGCACCTGAGGTACTGGCTTTCATTAAAATAGGAGCTCAAGCACGCTGTCTCCTGGCACTGCTTCCCTAGGCAATGTGGCATCTCAAAAAATCTGATCACAGGCAGGAAGGAAAGTGCCCCATGCAGCAGCGAAGGTGGGAAGGGATG
>Ga0181612_124796_pt1 | contig 13446 bp, 11 predicted proteins | sample HoacroProtozoa21_FD_119630 | JGI IMG/M metagenome (GOLD analysis project Ga0181612, IMG submission 119630) | Hoatzin crop microbial communities from Cojedes, Venezuel. Combined Assembly of Gp0051906, Gp0051904, Gp0051908 | reverse complement strand
CAGCCTGTCCAGGTCTTGTTGGATGGAAGCACAGCCTTCTGGTGTGTCAGCCACTCCTCCCGGTTTGGTGTCATCTCGTCAGGTCCCATAGACTTATGTATGTTCATGTTCCTCAGGTGGTCACGAACCAGATCTTCTCAGGTTGTGGGATCTGAGTGGGAGGGACTTTGCTCCCGCAGTCCCCATCTTGCACTCCATCCACTCAAGAGGTGTGAGAAGAGAGGCTGCCAGTGAAGGCTGAGGCAAAAAAAGTTCTCCAGCAGAAGCATTATCAGCACCAAATTGAACAGCAAGATTATTTTATATGTTTTAATAGCAATTCTTCTGCATGGCTTACTGGAATCTGTTAGCTCAAGTCTCCATCAAGCTGAGCTGCCAGTCTTCCATTGATGGAATGCTCAAGCCCACAATGACTGTGAACCGAGGTGTTATTTGAAGAAGTAATACGGAAAGCTTGGGAACCAAACCAAAGGATTTGGAACCTACTGCAGGAAGCATGATGCAGACAGTCTCTGTGTGTTTTCAGTCTGTTTGGTTTCATGGAATATAAACAAGTGAAGAGATCTTAACTTGTCCTAGAAAAAAAAACGACCCAGACCCATAGCCTATTTAAGATGTAGATTTCACAAGCACTGGAGGGATTCAAGGAGTTATCCAAAATGAAAGCAACTGGAGTCATCCAAGTCTGAAACTGCCAAAGTGTGGGGGGAGTGTCAGAGAGTGTGACACAAGTGCTCTGGTTTTAGCAAGCCAGAAGCTGCAGTGGAACAAAAACCTATGATGTGGGATGCTGAACTAATTTTGGGGTGATTAATAAAAACAACATCATTCTTCACTTACATGCGTTAGAGGAGTGAGCCAAACATTTAGCTACTTACTGTGGATGAGAGAGTCTGTCCAGAGAACATCCAGACACTACCATCTGACCTGGAAAAATGCCCAAATGAGAATGTTAATTTTTCAGATGTTTTAAATTAAGAACTGTATCTGGAAGTTAACTTTTCACTTAACAATGAAACCTCATTTTAATCCAATGCCTGTCTATTGCAAGCAGAGCTACCACCAGTCATGCCTTTCTCAGTGCAGTGCTGACTTTACGAGTTGCACATGGTTTGTAAATGAGGGGATAAATAGGATACCAAATGCTCTCTGCAAATTTACCACAAAGACATCTGGATCTGAGAACCTCCCAGCAGGCAAGCTGCTAATGATTTCAAATGTTTCCTTCAAAGAGAATGACTTCGTTGGGTCTCTGTATTCTTTAAAGATCTACAGGAAGTTCAAATAGGGAAATGGCATGGGTTTATTTTTAGTCATGGACAGAGCTTCCTTCAAAATAATACGCATCTCCGTCTTGTGAAGTAACCTGCTGCTTGGTGTTTTGCACTCTCAAAATGCTCACGCCTTCCTGCCTTTCAGAATTAATATTATTTCTATTGAAATGGCAACATTTCCACATGGCAGTGATGAATGTCCCTGTTTTGTGGATTTTCTTTTGGGGCAGGGATATGTGTCCCTACGGGAAGCACAGTTTGGGTAACTTTGCTTCAAGGACTACCTTTTGTCAGCCTTGGGACTGAGGAGGGACAGGGCATGGCAGAGAGACAATGATGCTGTGGTGATTCCTAACCACTGGTTTGCCTAAGTGGTGTAGTTCAGCAGATTCTGCTTGGTCGCTCTTCAGGACCAGCCACTACCAGTTTGACTTTCAGCCTTAAGGCTTTGGTTCAGTTTCTTATCTCTGCCCTAGCTGGACTGGTTACATGGAGAAGTCACGGCAGCTGATCAAGCCAGCTTTCTGCTGCTCCAGTAGAAACTAAGGGTGAGAACATAAAAGCCTTAGGGATCTGTGTGACCATGGATGTCCTAGCTCTGGTCCTGGAAGTCTGAATAGCCTGTGTGTCCCTAAACCACTTACCACAGCTGTCTCTGAGGACTGAAACAGCAGTCCACTGCATTGATGGAGATGTGGTCTGGTGCAGGGTCCTGTGGCCCCAGGGCTTCCCTGCGCATTGAAATGCCCAAGGCTTTGTTCAGTCTAAATAAACACGTTGCTAAATGTTGCTAAATACATCACTAGAGTACTCAGGGAGACCTACCTGTTTAGTCTGTAGAGTACCTTTTAACTTTTTTTTTTAACTCACATGAGGGGTCTTTGCCTTTAAGCCCAGTGCACGCAAACATGTGTACACAAAGTCCATCTTTTCCCGGAAAGCAAGGCCCCAGGATGGAGGATGTTGACATTGGAAAGATTTCCTAGTCAAACTGCTTTCCTGCCCTGATTCCCCTCTGGGGTCCTGGGCATGATGTGCAGGCAGTGATAGGGGCAGAGAGACGAGGGAAAAAAAAAGCCTTCAAAAGGCTTTGTGCTGCAAGTTGCCAAGTTTTGTGTAGTAACTGGCTGCAGAAATGGAGCTTCTTTTAGAAACCCCTCCTCAGGGAGAGCCCTCCTTCCTCAGGGAAATCAACCCAGGCCCACGCTGTAGCTGGGTCACACCCAAGAAAAGCAGAACTACTCAATGCTACCGGTCCCTGTCCTGCTGTTTTCCACCAGCTCGTGTTTCACGTTGCTCGTGTCTTTCTTGGGGTGACCTTAGGTGGGCTTTGGTTGCTTTTCGCCACTAACTGTTTCCTTTTTTCTGCTGGCAGTGGCTGTGTACAGCAGATGTCCCCAAGCAGGTAACTCTCTTCTTTCCTCTGACTGAAACGGTTCTGAGGCAAACAACATCAGTTTGGCTACAGGGAGTGAAGTTAAAAGAAGTGTGGTGTGACAAGGGATATTTCTCCAGCACCAGGAAGTTTGGCAGTGACACATCTGGGCACGTTCCCTCTGTGTTCGGACTCTGTCTGTCCATCTGCCAGCTGATAGCCAGAGGTTAGGGCAGATTTACTCACCGTCCAGAGTATCACATCTCTTGCCTGGACTAACTAGGGCAAAGAAAGCAAAATATGGCCAGAAATGAGTGTGTGCGACCTCATGGAAATCCTGGTTTGGATTTGGTGGTGACTTAACTTGGGACTGGAAAGTGACTGCAGTTGCCTCTTAGGCAGAAAAGTGCAGGAATAGCAACACCGCAGAATCTACAGTGAGACAGCATCAACGTGAGCTCTGTGCTAAGCCCCATGATGATCCCTTGGCAGCACTCGGACACTACCGAAAACGACGGAGGGGATTCCCTTGCCAGGGAGGCAGCAATGAGTTGGCAAGACAGCTCTGCGCTAACCCTACCCAGCCCCTGGGATACGGTTTAAAGCAGCCCGGCAGCAAATGTACAACAGGAAAGCAGCTGACAAGATAAGGTTGCTTCCACACCCTATTTTTACGTATGCCCAGATCCTTTGCTCTGCTCCCAGGTCCGAAGCTGGAGCTGATGCGAGCAGCCAGGAGCCCCGGTGACCTCAGTGCAGTCATGTCTCTCTCCGGCGTTGTTCATCTTGCTGTTCCACTCCATCACACATGGTATAGGCATGACTTCCCCAGCCTTTTACTCCCTCTCTAGGTGTGCATATGACCGACGCAGACTTGGTGGTGATTAAAAATGGGCAGTGTATCCCACATGCAGCCACCCCTGGGATTTATGCTTGGACCACTGGTCGCACATGGGCAGAAGGGCAGGAGGTGAGCTGGAAGGAGGCCTCTTGTGATGGTGCTTACAGGAGCTGCTAAGTTTCTTCCAGGATGATCTACAAGTATCTTTTCGTATCCGTACGCTCTTTTGAAAGATTGGACTCAACCTTTTAGCCTTCTACCTCTCCTGCTTGAGCCGTGTTTTCTTCCTCTTTCTTCTGCGTGGGACTGCTATCCAGAACAGCGTCATTCTAGACAGGTTCCCCCCTGAACAACCGCTTTCATTTGTTGCGAGCCTGGGGAAAGGAGAACAGGAATTTTAGACTACATGTTAGGAACTATCACTGGGAGAGGTCCAATATTCCATGTTCAGGGATGTAAATGTCTCTCTACTACTCAATCAAAGGGCTGCCATTCTCATTTGAGAATGACAAGAGACTCTTAAAATTATTATGAAATAATATACAACTAAAATTATTTATTGCTGTAACTCCATACCTATTTGTGCAAGTTTTAAAGAAGTGATTAGAAGGCAAAAATTGACCTCAAAATGCTGTTTGGGTGTACTTACAAACCAGGAAAACAAGGCAGCATTCATGATGCTGGGGCCAGGTGATGGGGGGGCAGTTCACCCTTACGTGGGTAAATTCCCATCCCGTCTGAAACAGGGTGGCCCCATCCAAACTACATCGGGGACATGCTCCCTGGCACTCCCCTGGGAACATGCCGGGTGGCACGAACCCTGGGCTGTGCGTGTGGGTGCAGGAGCGGGCCCACATCTGTGCCGTGGCGGTGATTTGTTTCACAGCATGGGTGGATGTGACAGCCCACAGCACCTCTGCCTCTAGGGGCAAGCCGTCTATGGCGGATGAGGAGCCCACAGGCAGTACAGCCCCATGGAGCACGCACAGCAGCTCTGCCCCGCAGCTGGCGGTCCTCGGAGGTGGCTGCAGATCTGAAAATCCCCTCACAGTTGCTGATGAGCCTGGACTGGTTCAAAGACATGGCGGGAGGCACATCAACACTGAGCTCTGCACTGCGAGGCACGTGCAAGGGCTGTGGGGGCTTCTTTTCCCTCTGGGTGGTTTAGGAGGCTGTTTTCTTGGGATCTTACTAACACCGCTAAACTGCTTTCTACAGCTTCAGAATCAGCAGCACTGCTCGGAAACTGTTCTTCTGGTCAGTTTTCCTTTGAAGCTGATTGTTTCCACTGCCAAAATATCACGTCAGGGTGGGTTTTGATCACTGCGAATGGATGAGGATGTTTGTTGCTCCCAGCAGGACCCCTGCAGCACGCAGACTAAAAGGAAAGAAAACAAATCCCTGCACCACCATCAAAATCAGCTGGGATAATAAACATCACTTTCCTGAGGGGCGAGAGGGGAGAGCAGCAGGTTAGGAAGCACGGGAAGCCAACAGCTCAGTTCAGGTTTTCAGATCACCCTGGCCAAGGCTGACTCTGCGTGAACTGCAGTGAGGAGCCTGCTCTGGATAAGAAGGGAAAACACTCGGTCACCCTGAAGTTCTTCCACAAAACTCTGGTAGATCGAGCTTTGAAAGACAGCATGTGGAGAAGGAATGTGCGTGATCACCAAAATTTGAAGGGCACAGCTGGTTTCCGCTGCGAGCTGCAGCAAAACTCCTCTTCTCCCAGCCAGCTGTACGGTACGCCCGGCTCACACAGATGGGTTGTCCTGGGTGAGCTGGGCTGGAATTTATCAAGCCTTCCTCTAGCCCAGCAGCATCTTCTAAGTTGTATCATCTCATACCCCCAGTGGACAAGCTGTTTAGCTCTTCCCTCTTTGCCGTCCCTTTTATAGCATGTTTTCTCTTATGAATGAGATCCCAGTGTGACTTGTTGTAAAAGTCCCGTGTTTAGGAAAAACCTCGCATGTTTATCTGAAAGCACCAGCAGAGGAGTGAAGGGCTTTGATATGGGATGTAGGAAGTTGGACGAGGAGGCTGATAAACTCTGGGTTTGCTCTAGATTACGTAGCTGGAGAAGAGAATTTTGCTCTGTACTAAGCTGCAAACTGAGCAGATGAAATAGCCTGTTCAGGTGAGCCAAATTCCAGACACGTATAATAAAACTACACATTTTACAAATTATGTCATTGATGGGCTTGGAGGAAGGCAGATGGATACTAGATGTAGACAAATGCACAACAAGGACAGTTTCTTTGCTTGTTCAAACAATTCCAGCACTGGAAGTCTCAAAATCACCCCTCTGAGGGGACTCCCAAATCCTGCAGTGCTAGAATCATGCAGTCAGAGCAAGATGAAACCATTATCTTAATCTGTTGTGAACTTCTGTAATTGCAGTGGAAGACGATAGAGGTCTGGCGAAAGCTTCATTTTCCACTGTACAATGATGCGGCTGCTAAGCCATGACTGCAAGCTGAAGGCTGGCTTTCTGCTGTGATCTTGTCAACTAAGAATGAAGTGAATTTGGATGGAAACCAACAAAATGATTCAATTTAAAGATCACTATTTCTTACAGAAGAATTGTTTTCCTGCTCTGTACGCGTACTTCAGACTAGGCCTGTGTAAACCCCAAGAGTCTGATGTTTATCAGATTTCTTCTGCTATCTTTCGATTTTGGAAAGGAAGAGATTCATTTTGGGAAACTTTTATACCCTGCTGTATACGTTAGTGCTTTCAGCACTTAAAATTTGTATTTTAAACACATACTCCTTTACTAGTGCTGCAGAAATAATTGAAATTATTAAATTTGAGACAAGTTTAAAAATAACTCTCTTTACGTTCTGCATTTGTTTCTCAGCTTGGGGACTGAAATGCAGTTTTTAATTTGAGTAGTTTTTCTGTTAGGTTGCTGGTGCTGCATAGTTTGTGCTGTGGCTATTACATAGTAACATAATATTTACTTGCCTAAACCCGGCTGGTTTTATGGGAACAGAACCCCTTCTCCAACAAACCTTTCAAAATATTTCTATTTATTTACTTCAAGTTCAGGGAGGGCGGGGGTGGGGGAAGGGGGAAGAGAAAAAAGAAGGCGGCCATCTGTAAGCTGACAGTAGCCTTTTAAATGTCATGGTAAGAGTCCAGCTAATTGCTAACAGTACTTTACTGGTGAGAGGAAAAGTGGTGCTGCAGGCGGACGCTTGGGGACTGCCCCGCACGAGGGCTGAGGGTCCGAGGCTGCCCCTTCACCCTTCCGCCGTGGTCCGGTGGAGCAGAGGGGGTCCATGATTCCCCATCAGGGCAGCACATCGGCCCCATCCTGCCATCCTCGGGCTGGTGGCAGAGCCCTGGGCTACTGGTGCATTAGGTTCTCCCCCCCCGTCATATGTCCCATCTGTTACTTTCTTTGCCATCCTTCATCGCGGAGCTTTCCTTCTTCCCCCTGCACCCCAGAGCAACACCCCAGAGCCTTTTGGAGAATATTGCAACAACAAGTTGGGTAATTCACTGTTCAAGTGGAAAAAGTTTGTCCAGCCGTGTACTGTGTGTTTCTGAACACCAGAAGGGAAGAAGTCCACTGTAGTACTTCCCTGAGTATTTTTTCATATTTATTTTATGTTTACTATATATTTTAATGTCAATGCTGCCGGCAGCTTCCTCATGGGGACACTCCATCCCCTGGTTTGAAATCAGGGCTTTCCAGTCAAGGTCTTTGGGAAAGCTTTACTGAATGTGCAGCCGTCCTGCATGGACCTGAGATGCCGATGCTGCTGGAAAGGCACGTGGGATCAGGGTGCCAGGAACCCCGGTGTCCAAGGAGTGCAGCAGGACGCTGCTCTCAGCCCCCATCCTCCTGAGAGCACACAGCTGCCCAAAAACACCTTGGCAAAGCCCGTGGGCTTCGAGTAGTTCCTCACACCCATCCTCTGCCCCATGGCACACGGCAGCCCACCTGCTGCTCCTGACAGACCGGGATGAAGCCAGCCCAGGCCCCAGGAGGCAGCTGCTGTGGCCGAGCCTATCCCCTCTGCGGCCGAGGCTTCACCTGCCCATGTCCCCGGATGCTTTACAGCCATTTGTGGTTCTTGTGAAATCTCTCTTAGCTGAAATAGCTCTCCCTTCCCCCTGATGCTTACCCCAACCCGGTGTATTTATAGAGAGCAGTCACAGTCCCGCTCAGCTAGACAGAGGCTGTTCAAACCTTGCTACGCTACCGTCGTCTACGCTTTGACAGCCTGCATCTAATAAAAATTCTCTCCCGAGGCTCCAAGTCTAGAGCTCACATCAGTATGCAAAACCAAATGCAAATACGGGAGAGGTCTTGCTGGTTGACACAGGTGATCAGGGGACGGTGCTGCCCTTCTGTTCATCTTTTTCCTGTCTTGGCTTTCATTTTTGACCTTATTTCAAGTCTTGGCTCTGGACTTTCCACCGCCTTTTCCTGTGACGTCCATTGTATAGGGACAGAACATGTTAGCAACCAGATTCAGCATCATTTTTTCCACTCTGTCTGGGACTCTGCAGCTCTGAGGTATCACCTCTGCCATTGATTGCTCTGAAGCGACTTTTTACCATCTCAACTGTGACACTAAATTTTGAGATATCTCCTTGTTAGGAAAGAGAGTGGGATGTTGCTGTTCAATTTTCTCTCCATTTCTCCACTCAATTATTGCTCAGCACAACTCATTATAACATGCAATCACTCTTTTTCTGACCAGCACAAATTCCATCCAGTTGCTTTACCATCAAGTGCAATTTTTGCTGTTGCTTCACTTCTCTCTTTTTTTTAAGGTGTATGTAGCACATACAATTCCTACACATCCATCAGTACAATTTTCCAGCCTATTTCTGTAGCTTCTTTATTGGTGTCTAGCAATATTTACGTAATGTTCATTCTGAATGTATGTGTTTTAGAGCTTGAGTTTTTAGCAGTTACGTTCCACATCTGGGTCATCAGCTTGTCATTAATTTTTTGACAGCTGCCTCTCTCACATTTTAAACACTGCTTTTGGTTAGGGCTGGGCCAGCCAATTTATTTCAAGTGAGAACAGATTGGAGCCATCATTCCTCAGGCAGGCTCAGAGGGGAACAGTGAAAACCATGGGAATAGGATGGATTTTTTGCCCCGTGGCTGCAGAGAAAGTTTCATTTAGGAGATTCACTCTGTTCCTCTTCAGATGTCAGTCAGGTAAATTGTTCCTTCAATCCGGCTGGCATCTTTTTCTTGGCTGAAAGCAGACAGACAGCTCAATCTAATTGCGCAGAGAGGTTAGCCTGCTTTCCCTTTTCAAGTAAAACAGGTTTGTATGTTTCTGTGGGGCTGGCTGAACAAACAACAGGTGGATCTAAAAAAGCACTCTGGAAAATCCCTACAGTTGACACACTTGGAAATGAAAGGGGAGCACATTGGAGCCAGCCCCCTCGCCAGGACAGCCTGTGTCCTGCTAACACCCTGGGAGAGCAGGGAAGGGGAGGACGGGGGCAGTGCTGGGGGGGAGCCTGGGGACGGAGAGCGGGTCCTGAAAGTTTAGGCAAACTGTGCAAAAGTCAGGACTTCATGTGTTTGTCCATATTCAGCCTCAAATCTCTGTCTGGCAGAAATTCCTAGGGTCTCCGAAGAGCCCACTTTAAATATAAATGGACATCTGCATGCTTGTTATAAAGATCAGTGTGAACAGGGAGGTGGCCATCTAAAAATGGGACGTGATGACGTTTCACATAGTTGCTAAACGAAAATGTGACAGCACAGTGCAAGGTGTTAAATTACTCGGTTGTCTTTGAGGATAGTCCCACTTACTGTCTTAAAAAATGCAGTCTGTACCTCTTTACCTTACCGCCCATACTAGGTCTGCTACTAGTGTAATAGGACCAACCTGAAACCAGGAGTGAATACTTTTTAAAAAAAAAAGAGCTTTCAAGAGGAGCTTGCAATTGGACAAGCTTTCATTCTCAGTCATCGGTCTCTAACTCTGCTACAGCCTTTTTGCACTTGGGCTACGGAAGGGGAGGAAGGGCAGCCAGAGCGGTCCCCAGTCGGGGCTGTGGGGTGAGCAGCAAGGGGCGAGGAGGGAGCCTGCACCCCCCATCCGTTCCTCAAGCATCGGGGTGAAGAAACAGGATTGTTGGTACCTTAGGGCAGCCAACTGGCCTGGTTTGTAGGTGAACTGAAACACCACAGGCCTTCCGTATCAAAGAAAAAGCCCCAAACAAGTCAGACAGCCCCTCTAGTCTGAGAAGTGTAGCCCTCTCCAACAGGAAACTCATTTGGCAGCATTTGCCCTGGCAGTGACTTGTGCTGGCATGCGCGGGGGGAGACGCTTTAACACGGTGGTGCTGGGCCAGGCATGGGATGGGTTTCTGGACACAGGCTTGGCAATGACGGGAAAAGCCCCCCAGATCCTGTCAAACACACACTTCTGGTGTTTTGCTTGCCAGGCACCGCGGTGCTGCCTGCCTCCCCAGGCACCCCCTTGCCTCTTTTTGTGAGGGAGCTGGTATCTGGTAGGTTTACTTAACGAGAGCGGAAAGCAGCATTTGATGAGCAATGGGCCCAAGAGGCATCCCCGCGGGGACAGGCGGTGAGTTCCAGCCAGGGCAGGGAGCTGTGCGGGCTGACGCCAGCGAAGGGGCCGGTTCTGCTGCTCCCCGGTCGGTCTCGCCGCTCTGCTGGGTGCTGCCCACTTGACAGCAGGGCTGCCTTTGTCGTGGCTGTTTCTGGGGGGACCCGACCCCGCTGAGAGGTTTTTCTCCTCACAGTGACTGACACAACAAAGCACCACCCAGCCAAGTGCATCTTCACGAAGGATTTTCTACAATAGATGGATTTCTATCTTACAAGAAAGGCGCTCTGTGAAACAGCTAATTCACGGTCTGTTTTGGTGTGCTGTGTGTGGTACTGTTTCGCTGTAATTAGTTTTAACTTTTGCTAACAGTTCTCTGCCAGGCATCATCAAAGCCCACCGTGAAAGCTGCAGTAACGTTGCGCGATTCTCTCGGTGTGGAGCTGCTCCTGGGAGGGATCCACAGTCCTGCGGCTCAGCGCAGCCTGTCCCTGGTTTCTCTCCCTCTGAGTCACAGGGCTGTGTCGCTGGGGAGGTCATGGGACTGCAGAACATGCCAGTGGCTGGTTTTAGGGTTTCTTTTATCATAACCTCAGCTCCTACCTCTTCTCCCTCAGTGGCCTCCTGTGGGTTTTTACAAAACCCAAGCCATATGCAGTGTGGATGTATAACCATCCAGTCGGTATTTAGGTTCCCAGGAAGCATCCCTTCTGTGTGGATGTCACCAAGTTTGGTACTCACAGATCAGTTTCCATAGTAACTAATATGCTTCAACGAGAGGGGGAAAATCAGAGGAATTTGAAAGGCGAAGACTAACACTGGCAGGAAGTGAGTGGAACAAACAGCGTGCGCAGCAGCTTGGAGCACACCACAGGTTTTATGATGTGTGTTCGCAGGTTTTATGATGTGTGTTTTAGGAAGACTTGCATGGCTTGTGAACCGTTTCTTCCCTCGTGAGACACGCAGTTGTGCCAAAAGCTTGGCGGTGCAAAGTAAAATGGTACCTCACACTATGGCACAAATACAAATCCCAAGTCAGCTTCTATTTATTCACACACTCATCAGCACACGGAGGCAAGTGGAAAATGAGTTTTTATTGGCCATTTAAAAGAGAATTGTCATACCAATATTTTGTGGCCTGTGCAGAAGCCAACACGCATTCTTCCGACCCTCCTTCCTCACCCCTGCTGCAACAATGGAAGACGTCAAACAGCGGAAAGGAACAGGGCTCAGGCAGAGCCACTTTCCAGCTTCTCATTTATTCCATGCAGTCACAAATGCCGCCATCAGCAGGTATAAAATGACGCTGCTGCTAACATATTCTTATATATGCTGGACAGAGTCAGTGCTACTGATCCGTATCTGCTTGAGATGTGGGATCTGACGAACTGGACAGCAGTGCATATTCTCCTTCAGCCATGTGGTAAATCAGGGAGCAAACATGTTGGTTAAAAATACTTCTGAAATTCATTTATGATGTGAATCTAGAATGTAGCACATCGCAGATTGTATGGCATGACATGTATTCCTCTAGAAATCGCATGTTTGGAACAGTAATTCTGCACAAATAATCATTCAGGAGTCGGGAACCATCAGCTCAAGAGATGCACAGGAAACTCTGCATTAGTACATTTGCACCAGTACTGTACTAGTGTGACTGACAGCATGCATATCGCACTGCCTTGTCCTATGACTCAGTAAGCTAGTTAGAGGCAAAACCACATAAAGCAAGATTCACATCACCCAGGTTTAGCTGGGTGAAGATAGTTGCCTGAGCTAGTCCTCTTGGCTCTGTCTTTAATTAGTGGATAGTAACAGATGTCTCCTGTTGGTGACTCACCCCATCTATTTTAGGTTGCCCATTAGAGGTTCCTGTTTCTGTCTCTTTACTGAGGAGGGAGGCTAATGATTGCAGTTCGGATTTAAACAGCCAAAGGCTGGTGAGTGTACATCCAGGAAAGGACTGAAGGCTGTAACTCTACAGAGAAAGGAGAAGTTTGGCTCTCTAGTCCTTAGCCCCATCCATAAAAGGAGCTAGGGTCTGTCTGTTGCCCCTGAGGCACAGCATGGGCTATGTTCTTACAGTTACACATTTCACCCTCCAGATCAGGGTAACTGCACCCACTCTGTCTATCATCAGAGACGGCCCCTGCCCAGTGCTAACCCTAGACTGGTCCTGGGCACCATCCGGGAGACCGCTGTGGGATGCGGGTCTGAATTGCGCTACTTAACCCCACTGACAGTTCGACAGCGCGGAAACCCCCAAGAGAGGAGCCATGACACAGCATTGCTTAGTTTACTGGAGGAGGTGCAGCCACAGCATCGCAAACAGGACCCTGTCACGCGGAGAGGCACAGCGACCGATGTGACATTATGTCTGGTAGATAAGGAAATGACTAAGAAATTTGCTGTAACTTGGGCAGCACAAACGAGGGCTGTGACAGAATGAAAAAGGAAAATCCTTGCGGGCAGTCAAGATCTGGGGCAGACCTGTTCTGGGCCTGGTGAGGCTAACAGCCAGACCCAGCATATTCTGGCAACGTGCTGAGGAGCGGCAGCTTGATGTTCGGTTTAGATGCACAGCCACTTCTGCCTCCATAGCCAACGCAGGTAGGAGCAGCTGAGCAGGGAACGTCACACAAAGCAGCTCCCCATCTGTATGGTCTTTCCCGTTCTGGAGCAATGCTCAGGAGGAAGAACCAAAATCCCCCAAAGGAAAGGCAAGGCGAGGAGAAGCCAAACACCCTGTGGGGCTGCAGATGCGAGAAGCGCTTTCCGAACGCTCCCTATGCTCTTTCCCAGGTGGGTCCGTGTTCCCGGGGCACAAGGGTGAGCAACCGAGCAGGAGTTTTCATCCCTCGGTGCCCTCGAGCCCTGCTGCAGGAAGGCAAAGGCACCAAAGGGAGAGAAGAAAGGCGGCTGCCAAGACTGAGCGCCCCGAGGGCTGCGTGAGCTGCCCAAGGAGGGGCAGCGACGGCGGAGCAAAACCAGAACGCAGCCCGCAGAGCACTGCTACCTCGTGGCAGCTTTAACGTGTTTCGCCCTGTGATAAAGAATCACGCAGATCACAGCTGGACATGGGAAATGTGATTTATCCAGCGCCCAGAGCACCGGTTCCTCCATTCATCGAGCCCGAAACCTGCAGCTTGCTGCCCTCAGCCGCCCGGCTCCTGCAGCGGCTGCGGCAAGGTGAAGGCTACAGGCCCTGCGGTGTTGCTGGGGAGATGTCTGCCAGGCTCCATCTCCTCCCGGCCTGTCTGCCAGGCTCCATCTTCTCCCTTCTTGTCTGTCAGGCTCCATCTCCTCCCCGTCTGTCTGTCAGGCTCCATCTCTGTCCGCCCTGTCCCCCGCCTGTCAGGCTCCATCTCCTCCCCGCCTGTCTGCCAGGCTCCATCT
>Ga0181612_130122_pt1 | contig 13448 bp, 9 predicted proteins | sample HoacroProtozoa21_FD_119630 | JGI IMG/M metagenome (GOLD analysis project Ga0181612, IMG submission 119630) | Hoatzin crop microbial communities from Cojedes, Venezuel. Combined Assembly of Gp0051906, Gp0051904, Gp0051908 | reverse complement strand
GGGTCTTCCTTTCTACCCTTTTTGAAAAGGGGCACAATGTTTCCCTTTTTCCAGTCACTGGGAACTTCCCCTGACTGCCATGACTTTTCAAATATCATGGAGAGTGGCTTGGCAACTACATCAGTCAGTTCCCTCAGGACTCTGGGATGCATTATAATGCTATGATACTTGCAAATATTATCAGCAATACAGCAAACCTGGTATATACTCATAGCAATTAAAAGGGAGGTCAACAGAAAAAATCCTAGGGTAATGACCTGTGTGTGCTTTAAGGCTTTTTTTTTTTTTTTTAAATTTGAGCAGCTGTTAATGGATTTAGGAATAGCATAGTTATCAGACAGCTTAGAAGCAGCTTCTAAATGTTCTTGTCTGGGATGGCTGGGGAAGCAAATTGTCACTTAACAGCAGCCAAAGACACCTTTAGGCACTGCAGTGCAAAGTCATTTGGTTTTGTTGAGTTTTTTTATTGTTTGTTTTTATTTGTTTGGTTTTGGTTTTCGTTTTTTAAAGGGAGCAGCCAGGGTCCGGCTGTCCAGCAAGGAAGAAAAGCCGGGAGACCCAGGAGGGTCATGGCCCAGAGTGGGACATGCCCTCACAAACAGCACAGTCTCACAGAAGTTGAACAGATCGCCAGAGCTGGTGCTGATAACGGGGTCCACCAACAGTCCCAGACACAGCAAGTAATGAAACAAGTCACTGGATGGAGGGTCCATCCATGGGCTTCATTGATGAGGAGGACAAAAGGAGACAGGGCTAGAGACAAGGCTAGAGCACAGGTCCAAAGGGTCCATCCCTAGCAGATGGGCTACCTACAGTACAGGCCTGAGCTCCATCCAGCAGGCAGAAGTGGAGGCCAGTACTCCTACAGCATAGCTCAGACCAGGACCAGTAGCCCTGGGCTGACCTGAAATAGGCCTGCGGGCGGGAAGAAGATGAGGTCCCCAGGAGCAGCTCCTCAGGGATGTCAAGACCTATTAGTGCCCTGAAGCCCCTAACAATTTTGTGGTTTTCATGAGCCTTTACCTGTTTTCCAGTGCTGCTTTAGATTCTTGAAAATATTGTCCTCATCTTGAAGTATAACAGAGAAAAAGCAGAAATGAAGAATTAAAAGCAGCCGTCCTCTTTCAGGTGGCACGTTATCTTTTGATTCATCCCCATGATACAGGCATGAAGGATATGTCTCTCAGCAGAGTTCTTTGAGGAATATTCACAGAAAAGTCAAAATCAGATCCTTTACATCTCTACCAGGTCTCTAAACAGAAAGTATGACCAAAGACATTGAACATCTTCTCAACATTTTAGGACAGACAAATAGAACCATTTATGGAGGCAGCATCACAAGCAACAGAGACCTTTAACCTGAAACTAATACCACAAAGACCTATGATTCTATAGGAGGAGTAATCTATCTTATAAACATGTAAAAATAGCAGAACTAACAGGATAGGTGAGACATCTGTGTGAATTTGCTCCTGTTGATTGCAGTCGCTAAAGTCTTTCTCACACATAGCAGAAGAATTAAGCAGGGACACTTGTTGCAGATCTTGCTATAGCATAACATTTACAAATGAATAAATAAATCAGTATAGACCTTAACTGCTGTTTATTCAAAAAAAGCATTATTGAGTAATTTACTGGTACCGCATTTGCCAAATAAACTATGCGCAAGACAAGAAAGCTGCAATATAGTTCCAGTGGTAAATTACTTTTTATTTTACAAAAAATAGCTGCCTTGAAAAGAAATCAGATTAACATTCCCAGGTCTTTAGTCCTTCTGGTTTTTTTTAACCTCTCATTCTGGGAAATGAAAAAATCCTTAGCAATACAGATACATCATATTTCTTCATATCACTCAGCACAAGCTACAGCAAATGTACCCACAAATATTGAGGCCAATCACAGGCAATAAATTCAATCTATTTTACACATTGCTATGAAAAGTTGCAAGTTGCTGCTTGGTTTTCAAGGGCCTAGATGGCAGTGTAGTTCTTAGTGTAATTAGTCAATTTGATCTTCTCTGGGAAGATAATATTAACTGAGAGGTCTTCCTCATTGTTAGATTTCAGAAAAAAGTTCTTTTTCTTGCGCAGGAGACGACTATATTTGGCATTAGCAAGCCACATTTCACATTTTGAAAAAAACACAATCCCGGTTGTACCCAAGACAACAAGACAGGTAAGCAAGCCCAGTACAACAAAACATATCACCTGGCTTCTACTGAGCAAGGGATCTACATTTTGGATTGTTTCTTTCATTGTTATTTTCAGGATTTCTTGTTGATGCACTGATCTGTGATGGGCTTTTGAGGCTGGCTTGTAATTCTGCATATGCTTTGTCTCCATATTCACTCCAGAAAGACTTGTGTTTTTGCTGGGATGTTTGCAGGTCACACCAACGAATTCTGGTTTACAGATGCATTCGAATCCTCCTTGGTGATGTTCACTGCATGTCCCTCCATTCTCACAAGGGCCACTTGCACAGAATATGACACGGCTGCTGCAGAGCTTTCCTGTATAGCCATGGGGACAAAAACAGCTGAAACCCACACCAATATCTGTACATGTTCCTCCATTTTCACATGGGTTGGATTCACAGTCATCTCTATCTATTTCACAGAAGTTGCCAGCAAAACCAGAAGGGCACAGACAGGAAGCATGTGGTGCAAAACCATTGTCATCAATGCACGTTCCTCCATTCTGGCAGGGAGAGCTAGAACAGACAACAAACACATCCAGACAACCGAATAGAACACAACCGAAACAACCTAGTAGGAAACCATACAAGACAAGGAGCCGGTTTTCTTTAGAACAGACCATTCCAAATGCAAATCCACTGAAGCCAATGAAATTGAATCAAGAATGAGTTTGCTAACAGCTTTGTCAATACAGATTATAATATATTCTGCTGAGCCTTCGGGCAGGATTAGTACACCAGTACATAAATTCAACCTGAAGAGCTGTGAAGGGATTGTAAATTATTTCAAACATCTATTAAAATTAAGCTTCCCAGTGTTTTCATATGTTTAGAGCTATTTAGCTGAGCAGCTATTCAGACAGACTGAACAAAGACATGCATGCAGCATGGCTTTCTTTTCCACCCGATTATTCATAAGATAATCTACGTATTGTATTGGCAAAGCAAAACACTCTGGCATAGCAGCTAGATGTAAAGCTGATTGTTTTTATTCTGCCTCTCCAGTGCTCCACGACATACCAAAAATTTAGAGGCAAACAGATACTTTGCTGTAAACTGCTGTTCAGCCAAAAATTTTGATAAATATAATAAAAAATGTGAATAGGGTAGTTTCGGCCTTGGCAAAGGCAGATGTAATGTGAAGACAGGACCACAGGAAGCCAAGTATTTCTGCAAACCCTTTAAGAACTTAAGAATTAATAGCCTGGTACTAGATTTTAAGCGATGTAAATTCACTAAGACACTTTTTTTTATCTTTGCAGTGTAATTGTGTCTTACTGAGTGCAAGGCCAAAAGATAGGGTCACCCATTGACAGAAAGGCACAAATGTGCAAATTCCATCGAGCTATGCAATGTGGACTTGGACCTTTAGCTGGCCGTGTTGGCAGAAAAGGGGTCCTGGGTCACAGGTACAAATAAATCTCAAAACCCACTTTCATGGCAGTTCATCACATATGAACAAAGCTTTTAAAACTTACCTTCTAAAAATGAGTGACACTTGCTAACGCTTACAACAAGCCTCTTTGACAACAACAGTCGCCCTAATATTTACAAATCTCTGAAGACATACAGCATAGTACCAGGACATAGCTGAAAAGTCCAAGCTGTTATTTAAATGCTACATTTCCAGAAGAAAGTCCGAGGGGTAATGAACATCACAGCTTTACAAATGCCGACATTTCACATATGCAGTGGTCAGTAGAAATTGGCTATTATGGATTTCCACAGTGGGACACAGAGATTTAAGAAATCTATTCATGTCTGAGTGAAATGACTGTGAAAGAGATATAAGCTCCTGGCTACAGATGGTCCTTGACCACTGGTCAGGATAAGGCTGAGCTTCTCAAAAGCCCAGCCATTGTTCTGGGAGTAGCTACGACAGAGACTACTGCAAGCACCTCTGGCTTTACTGGGGACTGAAACACTTGGTGGCCACCCATCAGGAGAGCCTGAATATCGTGGTAGAGGAATCATCTGCCTGTGTTTTCTTGCTTCCACACAGAATCATAGAATCATTAACGTTGGAAAAGACCTTTAAGATCATCAAGTCCAACAGTCAACCCAACACCACCACACAAACTGCTCTGTCCTCTTGTATTGTCCTTCACTGCAGATGTTGGCTTGAAACAAGGCTACTGAAAGAACAAATTGGAAGTCTGGAAGCAGTATTAGGAAAGCAAAAGTTGTGGTTGTCCCTGGACTTTGACACAGCAGTTGCATGTGACAACTTGAGGTGACCGTGCAAACAAGGAATTTTGCCACAATCATTAGCCACCATGTCTGCTTTAAGCAAAATATGGAAGCTGTAGTCATAGAGTCCTCGAGTAAATGAGTGGTTATGGCCTGTCTTGGAGACTCTAGAACCCTCTATTAGCTCTACAGGTCCCATGGAAAACCTGACAAGCCGTTTTAGATATGGCAATGTGCAGAAGTCTGAACCCTCATGCATGAGTTGAATTACGGTACTTTCTAGAGAAACAGAAGATATTGCTGAAGAATGTAAGTGCAAAATTTTTTCCGAACCTTTCAGAAATGTAAAAAATTTAAATAAAAAACAGTTAAGGGAAAATACAAAGAATTTTGCAAATTTATTCTTCTTTATTACTAACACAGAGTTGCATTTGCTTAACTCTAATACCTTTAAATAACTAAGGCATTAATATTAATCTCATTGACTAGATTAATTTACTTTTGCATTTTTGGCATTTAACGCATCTTCAGCAAGGTGTGGTATATGAAGGACTAGTTGTGGAGACATGGATGTACCACTTCTTTGCTTTCTAAACACTCTGCTTTCATTTTAGAAAGTACCACTTACTGCTCTGCTTTGGAGCAAAACTTCAAAACATCACACAGATGTCATTAATGCAGACAGATCTGCCTGATTTTGTGAACTGACTAGAACAATCACTTTGATTTGTGAATTATCTTGGTTCCATCTGTGGATATTAATGAAGAAGCCAGCAGCAATGCTTAGTAATATCAACATTGTTAACATTAGCACTGAGGTGGAGAGGAACTGGGAGAAGTGAGATGTGAATGAGATGACACCATATGATGAGGTCTCTTGCCAAGATGTGAGGTGCACTTTCTGGTGGACTGTGAAGTATTAGCAGACATAGAGCGCTTATGCTGAGAACAGTTGTCCTTTTGAACTAAAAGTAGATTTGCAGAGCCTGCTGCTCACTTTCCTGAAAAAGACACAGCCTCCTAGAGAAAAGGAATTGCTGTTTCAAGAATGTTGTTTCATTATGAAAAATTGTTCATGATTTCCAGGCTAGCTTACAAGCATTCAGTTTGACCATAGAGTACTATCACAAAAATGTAGTTTCAGCAATTTAAAAACATAGACTTTTAATAAAGTACACGGAACTAGTCTGTGTTATTTCACTGATACTGTACATTACCTGTTCTTTGGGATAGTCAGTATATGTCCACATTGAACTAGTGAAATATTTGCTCTATGGATGAAAAGTGGAGAAAGCAAGCTATTCAGATCCCCTATGTTAGGCAAGTAGCTTGCATGTCATTCAAAGTGCTTAAGAAGATCTTAAATTTCTGCATTTTCAATGAAGAGCAATAGGCAAATCAGAGCAGTTATCTTAGACAACAAAAGTAAACCCAGACAGAACTGTGTGACTATCCCCCAATTAAAAGCAATGGTAAAAAAAATCCACTGACATAAAGTTGTAAGAATGGCAATTCTGGCCAGTGAGAGGTGTCAATGCTCCTTAAATGAGAGTGTACAAGTCTTCAGGAAGATATAGTCATAAGGTAGATCAGAATATTCAGAATTATCTATTGCTGAGCAGAAAGAAAACCAAAGGATACGAATATGGTGTTAGAGAGAAATAGGGCAATCTCCAGAAAGAAAACTGTGATTTTAAGGTGATAGTTTTACCAAGCTTGTATCCACCAGAAAAACATTCTGTATGCTTGTGGGATCAGAACCTTGATGAGCTAGAAGACAGCAGATACTTCTACTGGGCACCTCTAAGAAGAATCTGCCTCCGTCTTCTTTGCTTCTACCCATCAGGTATTTATACATATAGGTAAATTCTTCCAGAGCCTGCTCTTCTCTAGGCTAAATAATTAAGTTCTCTTGGACTCTCCTTATAGGAGAGATGTTCCTTAATCATTTTCATGGCCCTTTGATGCACTCACTCCAGTATGTTCATGTCCTTCTGGTACTAAGGAGCCCAGAACTGCGCCCAGCACTCCAGATGTGTCTCACCAGGACTAAGCAGATGGAATGATCACCTCTTTCAACCTGCTGGCTATGCTGTTCCCTAATGTCCCACTTCTCTTAGAGAATGGAGAGCAATGGCCTTCATCACTCTGTTATGTTGGAAGTGAGACTATCTCCTTCAGTAAAATATGGACATACGATTATATATCAGTTACGAAAAATGACAGGCTGGTGGACTATGTGCTTTTGTGCAGACAGCTTGTGTGTTGGCTACTGTTCTTATTACTGTTCTTATTACTGTATATGGTTTGTATATATAATTGTCTCTCACTACAGGTGAGAACACAGGATGGGAGGTTACTTCAAGTTTGTTTACTAAAATCATGGGAAGGCATAAATGCACCACAATAAAATGTGCAAGTGATCATTTTCATTACTCAAATTATGCATACAAACCCATGCTGATAATCTGTAAATCTTAACAATATGAACAGATCAGATTTGTAAAGACTGATAAAAATATCAGCTACTAGCAGAAGCATTATATATTTTAGCACAGAGATACTTCCACTTAGCAAAGAATTCTGAATAATAGTCAGCAGGAGTGTGGATTTAAAATTTATGTCAGAAATCAATATTTACCCATTAATAATGCAGGGTCCTTTTTTGAGATGGCAGTTTTTTCCTGTAAATCCCTGGGCACACAGACAAATATATCCTCCATCACCAGTCTCTATGCACGTTGAGTTATTGGTGCAAGGCTTTGCAGAACACGGGTGAATATCTGTTTAAGAAAACACAGGGCTCAGTTAACCTAATGAGAAAGAGTCAGTAAATAATATATAATACTTTGAATAAAATATAGCTTTCATGATCCTTTATCCTGAATTTTATAAATTCCAAGTCTACTCATCCTTTCACAACCTTGGCTCCTTATGAGCAGAATTCTGATGAAGCAATCAGGAACCGGGAATTCTCCCAGCTCCCTGCCCAAGAGCCTATCATTATGCGCTTATGAACAAACATTTCATAATAACAGAGATCAGCAAGTTACAAAAACCTCTTAAAATTCCATCTTCTGGATGGGCAACATCCAACCCTTACATAACTGTACCAGAAGAGAGAGCTGTATGATGTCTAGACCCAAAGTCACACATCTCATTTGCTTTACAATTTCCCTGCTGAGCCACTTCCCACTCAAATGATTACTGAATTTTTTAAATAATTAAAAATAAATAAACAAACAACTGCATATTTTAGCCAACTAATGGAGCAGCTGCAGAGAAGTGCTGACTGCAAGTTATCTGATGCCTCACACACACATACGCACACACACTTTCTAAGAAGTGAATGAAAAGGAATTTAAGGGCATTTATATTTTACTTTCCATAACATAACATGAAAGTTAAATGGTATCATGAGGCACTGCAAAATTTTAACCAGAGCAAAATATTTCAACAGCCTTAGCTTTCAAATACAATCTTCTCTGGATAAGAAGCTCTATTTTCTAATGTATTCACCTATTCTCATTGCAAGACAACCATGCACTTTGCATGCACTTTGCATGTAAGCTCCAATTTTCACAAGGACCAAAATATCCTTGAATACTTTTAGTACAGTGTTATTTGCCACCTATTTTTACAGGCTTTAAAGGCAGCTAATACAGCATGAACTCTGATGCAGGAACAAGAAAACTCTCTGAAATAGATATGGATAGATATGTGTGTATATATATACACATACATACATTACAGTCAGTAACTTGTGTCACGGATTTAATTTTAAAACACAACTTAAAAGCTTGTAGGAACATATCCTTTCAAAACATAAATACATAAATAGCCCCAAATAGCCCATTTTCTCTATTTTGTCTAGTTTACCTCTCAAAAGGTCAACAGCCAAGTGATTTACTTGCTTCAAGTGATAACTGAGTCTGAGATGAGAATTTGAAAACAGGGCAGTACATTTACACATGCATTATGGATGGCCACAATCATATTACAAATAAATAATATTTGTGTAAAACAAGGTTGTCATGCTGCAGTGCTTGAAGCAATCACTGAGTGTTTTTACAAGGAAGGCACACTCAGTAGTAGTCTATGTCACAGCAGAATTTCTAGACCCTGTCTCACGCATGCCTAGCATGGGCACTATAGACTCCACCTGTACTCTCTTCGGTGACAGCTTACCGACTTGCGCCCTTGACAAAGCTTGAAGTGACATGTACCACAGTATACTCTGAGATCACACCACAGGTTGGCTCTCTAGCCAAAATGATGCTAAGATTCAAGCGGGAAGTCAGGGGCACACTAACATGACTGTGCAGGCACAGTCAGAGATGACAAGATGAGAGATCACTGATCCCATTTAGCAAGGTGTATTATACGCTCCGACTGGGCTGTCATTTTTTTCTTGGAAATGAATTGACTAAACTGGTTTCCCCTTTGTTACGTTCATTGTTTGATGTGGCACCTGTTCCTGTACTCTGTGCTGCACGTCAGAGAGCCGCAGAGGGAAACTCTGTGCTGTGCAGCCTGGTTCCACGTGTTCATATACCCGATTTCAAGGCTGTGTTTCCAGAGGATGAGACGGTGCCATGGCATTCAGTTAGGCAGGCTGGTGCACTCCATTGCAAAGAGGTTAACTGTCAGTGGTAACACTAATACTAACTCACAGATTTCTTTCTGCAGGTGCCATGTCTGTCCATGTGTCTGCAATAATGGCCATAAATGATATCACTAATCCTGGCCTACGTGTTTACAGTGGATCAAGCCCAGCCTATAAACTGCATGCCTGGGAAGATCATTCTTGACCTGAACTGAGGACCAGGCTGCCCATAGTAAAAACAACAGTTACACAGCCAGAGGCATTAGCAAACCACTTGATGATCTAAAATTTCTCCAGAAAGGATCTTCCATGATCCAAGCCAACGGGACTAACTTTTCTAGACAGTAAAAGAGATACCACCACCAGTCCAAATCATATTTTTTTCCTCCCATGCTTAGCAATCAAATAAACTGCTGAGACTACAAATATTTCAGGTGTTTACAGTGGTGGCCAAATGAATTTCAGACCCTCCCACAGTTTTCCATTCCCAACTTTGCCATCCTTGTGAGCTGGCATTTGCTCATAGTTGGTAACATTAAAACAGTGACTATGCCAGAAATTCCCTGGCAAATATTACACTTTCTATGGCAGCAAAAAGGAAGAATTTCAAGAGAATTCCAGAACTGCAGTACTTGTGACCCTTGATCAGTCACCACAGAAACAACAAAAATGTAGCTTTTTAACATGCTTTATCTCCTCACACACCTGAAGCTAAAAATTGTCTCCAGTAGCTAAAAAATGGCACTTATTGTCATATGTATGTGAAAAATGTGACAACTGTGTCTGGCTCTTGTCAGACACAAACATTTTGTATTAGAAGAGAGAGGCAAAGAGTCTGGTACTTTATGAAAATGGTTTATATTTCCATATTTAAAAGACATGTATACATGCCAGTGATCCCCAAAAGAGCACGAGCCTTCAAAAGCCTTCCCTTTTTCTCACCTAATCAAGTTTCCTTTAGTGGTACCTGTTAATGAGTTATAGTAGTCTGTAACGACTTTATACAGCCAGGAAACTGACACCAAATTTTTGGCAGAGGATGAGGAGATCAGTGGCTGAGCAATTAACCCATTTGAGGTTTCAGTGCTTTATTGGGTCAGGATAACAATTTGTAGCAACCTTCCAGTAACAAGAAAAGGAGGATCTTTCTCTTGATCCCCTGTGGCAAAACAATGCATTTAGAGCAGGTAAATCCACTGAGATGAAAGACTTTCAACATAACATTTCCCTGCAGATGAAAAGATGGTTATTTATTTTTGGCTGAATATTCTTGGCAGCTTTTCATGGGGATCTAGACTAAAACTGGCAAAGAACACTCTGAGCATTGAGACAAATAATAGCTTCTGAACTTAAGCAAGAGAACCTTTTTTTTGTATTATAGAAATATCTTAATGAATATGTATTAAAATAATATTTTTCCATAAAGATATGGGCACAGTTTCCGAAGCATTATTTTGCATCTTAAGTGCCAGTTGCAAGAGGGAAAGGTTGCAAGGCTCAGAATTGCAAAGATACTTAAGTGTCTACAAATTCAGCTAGGCACTTCATATGGCTTTTAGAAGTACATTCAGCTTGAAAAATTTAATATTACCTTACAGGAGTCTTCAGGCGAGAAGATGGTACCTTTAAAAATCTGGTCCTTTGGAGTGATTGGTAAGCAATAGAACTGAACCTCCTAATGTGGCAGTGGGGGGTCATTCTGCCTAGTTTTAGAAATCTGTGATTGCATATCACAGACAACAGAGGGACCCATTCCTCCTCACTAATTGTAATAAGAATCTAAGTGGCTGGATCAGGTAGAAACACATCTGTGAGAGGTGTTCAGAACAACATCTCTGAGAGCTTATAGTCACATTTGCACCATTGCTACTGCAGCAAACACATGAGGACTAGCTTTAATCTAAGAAATCTGTCTATGCTTATGTGTGCAGCTGGTGAGTATGAGCTGCAAAACCTGATGAGAAGTTAAATGAGTACTTGAGTACCTTGCACCAAGCTCCATGCCACTGCAGGGATGTGAACTGCCTGAAATCTTCTGAGTCTTTTAGTAATCTTGAAAATTTTATGCAGTTCAGACTGTGTCATCATTAATTACTGTTTTAGTTCAGCATGGGCAGAACACAGGCATGCTCTATAAATTATAAACTGTATAACAACAAAAGCCTGAAAGACGAAAAGAGAACAAGGCCCTGGACACCGGTCCTCTTCCAGCTACATCTACATGGGCTGAACAGGCGCATGCTCCTGGATGCTCCTGCGGTGTCGGCCCCCTCAGATCTCTTTGGCTGAACATTTGCCTGTGTCAGCCAAAATAAACCAGCTCAGCAAAGGCCAATTCTTCAGCTCGCTTATGCTAAGCTGGCTCATTCTGACTGGCACGGGGTGAGAGCGTGCACAAAGAGCTGCGCTTATCCCTTAGATCTGAGAGGGAAGTGGCAGCCTGTTCAGGCAGACCTTTTTCTCAGTTATACTAATGCTATTCCACTGAATCACTGGGTTGAGTAAAGGAAGAAATAAGCACAATGTTTTCCTTTTCAAGAAGTATAAAGTATTATGCTCACATCTTTCTGAACAGAAAGTAGCATATATATAATGTGTCAGGAAAATATTTCAAATTATCTAATATATACAAGATGACCTGTGTTTTTACAGAAAAGGATTATATGACAACAAGGGAGCAGTTATTTGTCAGCCTTGTCCACGAGTATCAGTGTTTAAAATAGAATGATGAATTTACTCTTTGGTTGCACGTATGTCCAGTTACAGAAGATACTGCATCCTTCTGCCTAAATCATTATAAAAGTTTCAGGCTTATTTGCTGCTGCCCAGAATCCCCTTATTATCTGGCAGTAACATTCAAGCTTTTAAAATCAGTCATCCAGAAGGACTTTTGCATGTCTCCAGCACCAGATGGGGCTGTTTCACCTCACTTGCTCCAGGACAGGAAAGCATGTGCAAACCTGTGTCACAGAGGCTGCCAACCCAGCCCTCCTCACAGATGCACTGCCAGGGCTTGGCACAGCTGCCGTGCAAACACCCAGGGAAGGGAACACACTGATTACAAAGAGCACCCTGCCAACCAGGTTGACACCTGAAAAAGATAAAAGACAAGATAGAGGCATAGTTTATTTTTAAGAAATATAATTACAAGGATGTTCCCCTTCCTGAGGCATAATAAACTTTCGGATACAAAATTGGACTATGCAGCAGATTTGAACAAAAGGATACCATTAATGCTTCCGGGATACCAGAAGCAGTTTATGTCAAAAAAACCCGTTTCATTTAGTGACAGCAAAATAAATAAATGTTAACCAATGTAAAGACATTTCTTAGTGGAAAAAGTAGACTAGAAAGGCACCTAGATGTCTCTGCTCTAGGATTCCAGTTACTGTATCCTAATAGAGTGCTGTTTCATTACAGTTCCATATTTTTAGAGTGCAAATAATTTCAGCTTCTGCTAATCAATGTAAAGACATTTCTTAGTGGAAAAAGTAGACTAAAAAGGCACCTAGATGTCGCTGGTCTATGATTCCAGTTACTGTATCCTAATAGAGTGCTGTTTCATTACAGTTCCATGTTTTTAGAGCGCAAAGAATTTCAGCTTCTGTCTGTTTTACCAGGACTATGCTTTATTGAAGCTGTCCATTCCTGTGCTAATAGCCCTGTCTGACAGATCTTTTTACCTGCATTCACTGGGAAATTCACAAAATCCATTCTCTGGGTGGCATCCAGTTTTACAGTCCACGCCTGGAACAAGAGGTTTATAATATCAAACCAGAAAAATCAGCACTTAGAAAAAAAATCGTATCATGTGCTATACGCATTACTGATGTTTTATAAGATTCCAGACTGCATAACGTTCTGATTTTTTTCTTCAAACACATGTTTTTGTGACATAAAATTTTAAATGAATTTGATCTGGAGCATGTTACAGAGTGTTGTTATAGAATAAGGGAAATGACATAAAGAATCAACCGCAAAAGAAGACAAAGTCACTTTAGCTCACGCAAAGTGTATGTAACATCACTATACACTACTTCAAAGGGGACATTTCAGAACGCTTCCATGTATGTCATTTCACAACACACCACTCCACATGCACTGTTTCAGAACTACTTCAAATGCAAAAGTACCTCTAGTCAGAAAAGAAATTTCATTTAAAACACCTCACAGTAAAGGGGTTGAATTCATTTCAACACTACGTTGGATGAAAAAAAAAGCAAACCACCGTTTTTATTAAATGAGGCACGAATAACGTAAGTTAAGGAGCAGAGGTCTCAGTCACACTATTTTTGTGTGTTCCCGGTATCTGCACGCAGCAGAGCTCCGCTGAAACGCCACCATCAGCCACCGACACCCCACGGAAACGGCACGACAAACGCGCTCCGTCGGGTGCGGAGCAAAAGCTTCCCGAAGACCACCCACACCTCCGGCCGGGGCCGGGGCCGGTTCGCCCGGG